>JAABUJ010000076.1_pt1 | contig 219039 bp, 259 predicted proteins | sample 5559131 | NCBI WGS metagenome assembly JAABUJ01 (sample SAMN10711875, study PRJNA513366) | rock metagenome | isolation source: Antarctica rocks | place: Antarctica: Victoria Land, Mt New Zealand nord | collected 2016-01-07
GGGGATCATACACATATTTACTATGCACATACGAGGGCACTAACCAGCGGCGCACCATGCGCTTGAATGTGCCACCCGGGAAGAGCTTGCCGGCTCCTGCAGCAGCACAGCACAGGGGATGCCGTTTTCTGCGGCTGCAGTGGCATCGCATACGCGCGCACCTCGCGCCAGCTCCCTGCCTCCTTGCAGCTGCTGGCCTGCCACGTGCGGCTGCGAGGCCGACAGAGACCGGCAGCGTTATATCCGGGCCTGTAAGGGCTTGTAAGGCCTGTATCAGTCCTCGCGTGCGGGCGGCAGGCAGGCAGCGCACCACAGAGTGGCCGACGGCGATGCTGGAGACGCTGCCTGCCAGCGGCGCGAGCGTCTTGTTGAGCGACGCGACCAGCGCGTAGGCCACCGACGGCGGCAGCGGGCTCAGGCCGGCGCCGACCAGGTTGTAAGTCGCCACCACCGTGCGCCCCTGCGCCGGCGCGGGCGCCGGCGCCGCCGGCTGCTGCGCGCCCGCCGCAAACGCATGAGCGCTGCGTGTGCACCGTCGCGGCCGGCCGGCCTCAGACCAGCCAATAGTTTACAAATTAGCCATAGAAATGTTCCAGGCCCTGTTGGGCCGTCAGCGCACCTCAATGGCCGCAGGAGCAGGCGCCGGCGCGGCCGCGGGCGGCAGCTCGGGCGCGGGCGCGACCGCTGGGGCGACCTCCGGCGGCGCGGCCACGGGCGCGGGCGCCGGGGCGGCGATGGACGCTGCCGCGACCAGCGGCGCGAGCGCGGGCGCGCTGACGGGCACGGGCGCAAGCATCACCAGCGGCGCGGGCGCTGGCGCCGTGGCGGCTGCGCGGGGCACGCACGTGGCGTCACTGGCCAGCCGTGTGGACGCGCTTTAGACGCGCGCGAGCGCTGCAGTGGCAGGCAGCACGATGTGGTGCCGTGTGCGCTAGACGTCCCATCCGCCTCCAGAGCAGAGACCAAGACGCAGCTTGAGAGACCCACTCCGCACTACATTCCCATACTTGCAAATTTCAGCATAGCAGCGCAGGTTGACGACGCAGCAGGGGCCGCATCAGCAGACGCCATCCGTAACAGCATGGCAGAAGCTTCCAGGGCGCGCTGCGGTCCGATAACAAGGACACAGCGGGGGGCAGACATGCAGGGCCGCCGCACCCGAGCACGGCAGCCGGTTGCACGGCGCATACATGTTGCTGCCCAGCACCTGCAGCACCGCGAACGGCGTGCCGGCCGGCACGGCACCCGTCAGGTTGCCGTTGCCAGGGCCGAGCACCCTGCGTGCGCGCGGTGCGGCTCAGCCGCGGCCGCCGCGCGGACGCGCGCCATGCTTGCACACGGTGCGCACAGCAGCGCAGCCTTGATTGCATACGACTGCTGCCCCGAATACCCCTCATACCCCAAGCATCCACACGTATCGTAAAAACAAATGACACCACCGCTGCACGTTGGGCTGTGCGCTCTGCAGGCATGCACGCTCCACGGCGCGTCCGCGTCAGAGCCGCCAGGCCGCGGCGCCCGCCGATCGGCGCGCGCCGGCGGCGAGCGGGGGCCGGGGCCGCACATGCCGTTGCGCGCGCCGCGCATGTAGGGGAACGCGCCGGCCGACGCCCACGCGCCCGGCAGCGCGCCGTAAAAGTAGTTGTTGGCCAGGCGCAGGATCTGCAGGTGCGGGAAGGCGCTGCCCGCGCCCCACTCGCCCGGCAGCGCGCCCCACAGGCTGTTGCTGGACAGGCTCAGCAGCCTGCGCGCCGCGCGCTCGACGGCTCGCCTCCCGGCGCACTCGGCGGCTCGGCTCCAGGCGGCGGCGCGGTCCGCGAGGCCGCACAGGTTCACCGTCTGGCGCAGGGTCTGCGGACAGGCGGGCCGGCCGGCCGGGGCCAGCTGGGCTGCAAGCGCGTGTCAGGGTGGGGCGCAGGGGCGGCGGGCGCACGAGAGGCTGGGCCAGCCGGCGGCCCAGCCGGCCGGCAGCTCGCCGGACAGGTGGTTGTTGTCGAGCGACAGGATGGTGAGCGCGGGCAGCGAGCGGTTGCCGCCGCCCCAGCCGCCCGGCAGCGTGCCGCCTAGCGAGTTGTTCCGCGCGGCCAGCAGGCTCAGCTGCGGCAGCGCGCCCGGCTCGCCCCACGCGGCCGGCAGCCCGCCTGCGCCGGGTGGCGGTGTATAGACAGGGTTTTTAGAGTCTCTAGGGTCTCAGGCCCACCACGACTGGAGGCCAGCATCGGCGCATCGCAGCGCCGGGCTCGCTGCGGCAGCGCGCGTCGCGCCCCCACTCCAGCTGCGGCGTGCTCGCGCAGTCGCCCGCCACAACCAAGGTAACCGTGCTGGACAGAAAAAGATAAAGGTAACCAAAGCAACGCCACAAGCAGCCGCCGGCCGCACCAGTGAGCTGGTTGTTGTCGAGCACGAGCGCCTGCAGGCCCGCCCAGGCGCCGGGCCGGCCATACGTCTCCGGCAGCGACCCCGACAGCCGGTTGCCCTCCAGGCTGACCGTCTGCAGCTGGATCAGCGCGCTCTCCCAGCCCCACTCCGGCGGCAGGCTCCCGCCGATCGCGTTGCCGGTAAGGTTCCTGCCACGCGGACGCCTCAGCGCTGCCGCGGCTGCAAACGACACAGCTTCACAAGCCCCTGCGCGTCTGCCGCTAAAGCACAATTGGCTGACACGGGCCACATTTGCGGCTTTGCTGCTCGCCGCAATTTTGGCTGGGGCGGCGGGGCCGCGCACAGGTTCTGGAGGCGCGTCAGCTGCGTCAGCGACGCCGGCAGCGTGCCGGCCAGGCCCATGCTGGTGAGCGACCTGCCGCGCAGCCGCAGTGGAGTGTCAGGGCACGATGCGCGGCAGCAGCGGGAACGGCGCACGCGTGACGCCCAGCCCAGCATCGCAGCGCTGAGCCCGCAAGCGACGCCCGTGTGCGGGACAGTCACCAGACGAGCGAGGTAGCTAGATCATGGCACTGCATGTATACCAGCGCCACAGACTGAAACGGCAAGAGCGTGGGCGTGGCATTCAGGTAAGAGCTACACAGGCAGGCGCGCGCAGTAGTCGCGCGCGCACACTCGGACCCACAGTGGCCGCACAGCAGAAGCAGGCGGGAGCGTACACGGAGGTCACGCGCGAGTCGGCCGCGCACACGACGCCCGTCCACTGCCCGGTGCATGGGTTGTCGCCGGTCCAGCCGCTAAAGTTGGCGCGCAGCGCCGTCTGCAGCGCCAGCAGCGCGCGCGCTGCGCGCCCCAGCAGCCACATGTCAGCGCCCGTTTACACCTTCTTGGTGAGCCCGTCTTTTTCCGTGTGCGAGCGACGGCACACATCAAAGCCAGTACTGCCACGCGTCTGCAGAACCGCGCAGCAAGTTTCCTGCAGTCACTGGGTCGCTCCAGCCCTGAAACTGTGATTGCTGATGAGCGCACATCAGCCAGGTGGCGAGCGCATGAGCACACCGTCTGAGCCGGCATTGCCGGCGAGTGGGTCACTGTTGGACTGCGCCGCAGCGTTGCGTGCACCGCAGAGCAGCAGCGCGCACGCCAGCAGCGCCGCTACAGCGGCATTCTGTCTGCACGGTCGCCAGCCTCGCTGCCCGCGCGCAGAGGCGCCCGCAGCCATACCTGTGGAGTGCCTGCACGCAGGACACTGCTGGATGTCCCTGTAGCCATACCTGCGAGAAGGGGGACTCGCACTCGCAAGTTGCATGCGCAAAACACAGCTTTGCGGGGGCTGTACAGCGCCAAGCCTCCAGTCCTCAGTGCACGCAGTCCCGCTAGGCAACGCATATGCAAGCACGCTTCAGCCTGGGGATAGTGGACGAGTGGTCATGTGACAAGAAGCCACGCCCGCATGTTCCACGGCGTGCATGCGCAGGGGTGCAGGCTCACCTCAGCTCTTTGCTTCAGCCTCCTCAGCCTTGTCAAGCTCCCGCAGGGCCGCTCACGCCGGACGCGGCAGTATTGTGCCCTACAATATCACCAGCAGCGGCAGCCCGTGTTTCCTACAGTGATAGCAAGGCACGCTTCGGAAAACTGCGACACCTGTGTGCACCGTCGTTGCGCTTTCGATGCAGCCCGGCGAGTCGCGCGACAACTGTGCAGCAAGCCCAAACCCTAGCTTTTATACCATTTTTTTCCAAGCGCGCACCAGATGGCTGTAGTACTTCATTTACCGGCCTTTGCTCGCGCACTCTCGTCCAGAACATGTGAGCACAAGCGCTGCAAGCAGCCTCGCTGCTACAGGGGGTGATGAACTAAATCTGATGGAACTGGTATGGTCACACAGCATTGGCTGAAGAACTCTTTTCCCCCGAGTGCGCTGGCGTGTGCGGCCACTTGACAGGCCAAAAAGCCCGTATGTTGTGGAATTAGCTGTGCACCACACCAGTGACCTCTTGCAAAGAATTGTTTTCAGCAGACTTGCTGATCGGTGTGACCACAAGGTGTGCTTAATCTCATGAAACCGTGCATGCGAGCTCGTTGCAAGAACGCTAGAGCAGCGTCACTACGTGTGCAGTACCTCACACTACAGCATCTCCTCTCGCTCCCCTTGCTAGAGGGCTGGGCCGCCTTATGTGACTCATGCAAACAGAATCCCACACCCGAAATTAATCCCTCAAAAGTGCCATTCAAATGTACCGCACGAGGCAAAATGGAGCGGGCAATGGGTGCACATACCGCGCTTTATCTAGTCTTGCTACCAAAAAGCGCTGGTGACATGTGTTGTTCAGCGTTCGAGTATCCGTGAATGTAAGAAGAAAGTCTGCAACAGCCCATGCCGGGCGCTCCATGCAGAAACAGCACGCTTGGTCAGAGGGCCGTGCTCACGTCGTGCTGGCAGGCATGGAGGCCGTGGCCAGCGGGTAGATCCAGCTGCAGAAGTTGATGCTGACCAGCACGGAGCCGTAGCTGTTCTCGACCTCGTGCGTCTGCATGGGCGCGCGCTCGCTCTTACGGAGCCAGTCTGAAAACCCCTGGGGTTTTTTTGAATCCCACGCACGCCTGATCACAATGCGCATGACCACAATGCGTAACATCCTCTGGCATCGATATGTCCAACAAAGGTCGCCCTGCTGCCTGCCACGCAGGCTGGCGTGTGACCTCAAGCCGCCCTGACGCATGTGGGTCGTGCCTGGCATGCTGCAAATCTGTGACCATCACCATCTAGGCGTGCTGCGCGCAGGCGATAGGCAAGGGCCCACGTCAGCGATGTTTGCGGGGCCGTGCCGCCGGCGCAGGGCCGCGCGCGCCTGCACGATGAACTTCTCGTCGTACTGCTCATACTCGTCCTTGTTGAACCGGCGCTCGAACATGCCCTTGAGGTCGGAGCGCAGCACCTTCTCCACGCCCGCCGCGTCGGCGTGGCCGGTGTACTGCGGGGCGCGCAAAAACCTAAGAAGACCCTCCCTGACCAGGGCTCAGGGGTGTGCTTGTGTTGCGTGCTCCGTGCACTGCGGGGCGCGCGCATAGCTCTAACGAGCCCCTCTCTGATCCGGACCCAGGGGCATGCTTGTGCAAGCGCTTGGGCGTCGGCGCGTGCACGATCGGCACGCACCATGGCTAATTCCCATCAAGCAGCCCTGTAAAAATACATACAATTTCAGACCAGATGTCCTCGACATGAGGCGGAGAGCCAGAGTCCTCATGCAGACGAGCCTGTGGCCCTGCGGGCGGGCCCGGGCGCACCTCAGCGGCCCAACCGCCCGAGATCTTGTTGCTGCCCTTGTGGCGGACCTTCATCATGCCCACGCCCGCCGAGATGCGGTCGCCCTGGTTGCCGTGCCTGCGCGCGCGCCGCGGCCGGCCGCGTCAGCGGCTGCGCAGCCCCGCGCCCTCACATGCTCGCAGCGCCGTGGGCCGCGCGCTCCACGCTCCTGGCAGCGCGCGGCACACTGTGCTGGGCGTGCGAGGTGGAGCCCCATACTTAAGCCACATGACCGCCTGTGGAGCAGAATATTTGCCCTACCCTTGCCCCTAGGGTACCCAAGCACAGGGGGGCACACATGACCGCCTGGATGACCTCCAGCACGGCGCCGTGGTGGAACACGTGCCGCACGTCCTCCACCTTGACCTCGTTGGCCTCGGCCGGGATGCACGAGGTGTACGGCACAACGTTGAAGTTCTCGATCTTGGCCATTTCCAGCGCCAGGTCGTAGCTGCCCGTCTCCCAGGGGTTGACGCCGCCGCCCTGCCTCGCCCGCGCGCGCCACTCAGCAACACAGCCTTGACGACGATCAGGTGATCAACACCCAGCGTTATAATCTGCACGGGTGGCAGCTGCAGCCCAAGAGCACAGCACTCCGGCCAGTACAACAGTAAAGAGGGCTGGGAATGCGTGACGATGGTCGTGCACAGCCAGCTGCTACTAAGCGGTGCTGACTGCAGGAGCTGCCACCACCGGACTCTGTGAGGACAGCAGCAGCGTGTGCAAGGCAAGCGCTTTGACCGCAAAGGCAACCCAGGAGTGCGCGGTGCAGGGCCGCACGTCGCTTGTGTCGCCCCAACCCTTTGAGATGAAGTAGTCGCGCGGGACGCGGAAGCCAAACACAAAGCCCTGCCCGCCGGCCTGCGCAGCAGAACATTCATTAGCTGAAAACATCAGGTGGCCTCGGTACGTGTGATTATGCTGACTCAGTGGCTCATTAGCAAACTCACGCAACACACATTAAGCCGAACTGACTCTCCAGTGAAGACCGACATGAAGACAGCAACCGCTTCAGCGCCGCCAGCGAGGCCGCACCACAAGTGTGCCGATCGCCGGCACAGGCGCGCTGCCATTGGACGCCGGCTGCGCCGGCGTCACCTCCGGCACCTCGCCCTCCGGGATGGAAGGGGGCGCATCCGGCGCGGGGCCGCCCTCGTCCTTCTTCTGCTTCTTGGTCGCGCGCGGCGGCATGGCGGCGTGCGGGCGTCCGGGTCTACAGGCTGCACGCAGACCGCCCCCGCGATCAGCTCCGCCTTGATCTGTGAGTGTGCAGCATAGCACACTGCCCTGTGCATCCTGTGCTGCCTCCCGCCAGAACCATGATCAGCTTCCAACAGCGCATGCTGCTGGAGGCAGTGCACAGCAGGCATGGCGTCAATGCGGGGTTCAGCGGCAAACCAATTTCACTGCAATCACACACAGCATTGGCTCTCAACTCCAATATGCCCCCATCAGCGAGCTCGCCCCAGGATAAGGTGATTGGCGGGCTAGTTGTGTGCGCTGAGGCACCGCACCTCTGCGTGTTGCGAGCCCAGGAAATGCTGCACGACACACTGGTGACCGTTGGTGAAGGTGATACAAAATTCTGTTTCGCTAGCTGCGCCAGATGCTTTGTGCGTGCAAGAGCCGCCAGGGTAGGGCTCAAGACCCACCAGTCTCCAATGCCCAGGCAGGACTGAGTTTGCTGCTCGGCTGCTCAAGTCTGTTTGCGGAGAGGAACAAGTCCTGAATACGTGACGGCACTGTGTATCCAGTGCACTTTGGTTGCCTGTCTTGCAAGCGCGCTCTGTCTTGTCAAGTGGAGAAATCGTGCACCTGTGCGCTGCTGTGCACTCACCACCACTGGATGTAAGCCCCGAGGCACCTGCTTGCCGCAATCCACTGGCTACGCTTGCGCAGCGCTTGACCATGGGCGTGTGCTGGAGCCTCTGCGCCCAGCTGCGGGCGCGGGCGGCTCCAGCCGCGTCGCAGAAGGGGTGGTGCTCCTCCTCAGACGCCCTGACGCCGCTCGGTGAGGCTGCCGCCGGCCCTGGTGGGGCTGGGTGAAGCAGCACCATCAAGCTGACACACTTGACTGCCTTGGAGGGGCTGCCTCGGCGTCAGTCGCGCTTGTCCCTGGTGCACTGAAACCTGCTCCCGCTCTGCGGCGTGAATCTGCGGGCGCTGCTGCCGCTGCTCGGCCCTGAATGGGCGAGCGGGCGGGGGCCAATGCGCTCAGGTAACCCCTTGCCGCCGGTGGTGCACGCGGAGCTGGCGCCAGGCGAGCTGGGCGACGGCCGCGTGCTCGTCATCGGCGACGTGCACGGCTGCCCCGGCGAGCTCAAGGCGCTGCTCAAAAAGTACGCCGCGCCTTGGTCAGGCAGCGCGACTCTGCAACTTATAGTGCAGCCTGCCGTGCTGCTGGCGTGCAGCAAAGCCATATTTGGAGACTGAACAAGCGCTTTTGTAGCTCAAGTATGCTGGCCGCTGCTGGACGCCAGGCAGCGCGACAGGGTGAGTGCTGCGAGGGGCCGCAGGTGCCAGTATGAGGACGGCCGCGACACCGTCGTGCTGGTGGGCGACCTGGTGAACAAGGGCCCCGAGCCCCTTCAGGTGAGCGGCCCGCTGTGACTCGACAGCCGAGCATGCAGGAGGGCACATGCATGCTGCCTGCACCCGCCATTCCTGTCCGGCCCTGGCATGCGCCACCATGGGCTCTGCAGCTCTCTGTTGTGCTGCCGGCTGGCTGAGGCAGAGGCGGCCCGCAGCGCCCGGCTGCTCGGCATGCAAGGCAGCTTGCATGCCGGTCCAAGGAGCTGCCCCAATACACCGTCATGCATGCGCCTCCTGACGCGCAGGTCATGCAACTTAAGTCACTACATGCCCAGCTTCTACCGAGCGCGGTGTCAGCGCACTGCCAGCGCCGTGGCTCCCAATCTCTGCGCATAGTCTGCTCCGCAATGGCGACTGCATGCCCTGCATGCAAGCTTGCGCCTGCGCCCGCGGCCAGGTGGTGCGGGACGCGCGGCGCCTGGGCATGAAGTCGGTGCGCGGCAATCACGACGAGGCCGCGGTCGCGGCATACCGGGCGTGGCAGCAGAGCGGCCAGGCGCCGGCGCGCGCCCTGCCCCTTGTGACATGGCCCTAAGTACTGGACCCTTCGCGACCGGCGCTGCGTGCGCGGTAACCTGCCGGGGTGCGGAGGGGCAGCAGCACACGCAGCGGACACCTTCCGCTCATCGTCACAGGCGCCCTGCGCCCGCCCGGCCAGCCAGTGAGCCTGGATGTGTCGTGTGACACGCAGCGCATCGAGCCCAGCCCTTCACCTGCCGCACCCCCTTCCGTGCAGCAGCACACCTGACACCCTGGGCAGGCTGCGGCGGGGGTAAGGGCACAATCGAAACGGCTGTCAGCCGCCCAGCATCCGCGCTGCGACGCGCGCAGCTCAGCAGCCAGTCCCTGTCGGCGGCCGCGGCTGCACCAGGCAGCCTCGGCCAGTCTCGCGCCCTTTGGGCGCGCGCCGACGCGCGCTGTCACTCCATCGTGCGCAGAGTGGGCGCAATGCTAACCCTAGTCCTGCCGGCCGCGCAGAAACAATATGGCTGGTTCCTGGAGGCCGCGCCGGAGGACATCGCCTACCTGGCGGACCTGCCGTTCTCGCTGGCGCTGCCGAGCCACGGCGTGCTTGTCGTGCACGCGGGCCTGGTGCCGGGCGTGCCGCTGCCGCGCCAGTCGCTCCACGACCTCATCGAGGCGCGCACGCGCGCTCGCGCGACGTCACCCGACGCACGTCTGGGAAGCGCTTGCATGTGCCTAGCTGCCTGGCTGGCTCCCGCCTCGCATCCAGCGCTGCTGCCGCGCGGGTCTGGGCGAGCGCGCGCGCAAGGCAGGGCGGGCGTGCATGGCGGTGGGCGCTGCATGCCCGTTGTTCATTTGCCGCGCTACAGACCGCCGCGCCATCGACCGCCGCCATCGCCCCCCGCCATCCCGCCGCGCCGTCGGCCCAGCGCAGGTGCGGGCGGTCGGCCGGGAGGGGAGCAGCTGGCGCGCGCTGCCCAAGTTCCCGCGGGACGCGGGCGAGCCGGTGGCGGAGGCGTGGCCGGGGCCGCGCCACGTCATCTTCGGGCACCACGCGCGGCGGCGCCTGCAGGTCTCCCCCCTGCCCCTGCCCGGCCCAGCCCGCATGCCCTGCATGCACAGCGCCGCGTTCGGATGTGAGGATGCGACCCGCGCAGGGCTTGCCGTGCGGGCTACGAGCAGCTCATGCAATGTCCTCAGAGCGCAGGCATGCGCTCGCTCGTCATGGGCGCTACTCGTTGCACACCGTGCTCCTGTGCCTGCCTGCACCGCTCGCAGCGCGGCAGCGTGTGGTGGAGCATGCATTTCTGCCCACGCGCTTTCTCCGTGCGCGCGGCTGACGCTGTGCGCCGCGCGCGGCGCAGACGTGCCGCTTCGCGACCGGCATCGACACCGGCTGTGTGCTGGGCGACTGCCTGACCGCGGTCGTGCTGCCGAGCGTGCCGGACCTGGCCGCGCGCGGCTTCCGGCCGGCCGCCGCGCTTGCGGCCGGCGGCGAGGGCGTGACCCTGGCGGCGCTGGGCGCGGAGCTCGTGTCCGTGCCCGCCGCGCGCAATTATGTCGGCAACGACAAGGACTAGGCTCCGGGCGCTGTGGCGGCGCTGATGCTGCCTGCGTCGGGCGCAACTGCGGCGGCGGCATCAGCTGTACCGGTCTCTTGTGGTGAGGCGCACCTGTGCACTCATGCCGGCAGCGCCTGCTGGCGATGGCGGCTCGGTGCTCGAAGTCATGTTAAAGCCTGAGGACTGCGTTGCTGCATGGCAGGGCAACGGCAGGCTCCAGTTTTGTGGGGCGTGCTGACAGCTTAAGCGTGCGGGCAGCCAAGCGGGCAGCCAAACGACGCCCCGCCAAAAAGAAACAGTCATGCTGGCGCCCGGGGCTCTTGCTCTCAGGTCGCGAGTGTGTCATGAGGCACGCACTGTACACTAAAGCCTTGAGGTGTGCTTAGGTGGTTTCAGATGAGCTTTAGCTCAGTCACTTCAGCTCGGCCGTGTAAGACTGTGGCCAACGCAATGCAGGCATGTCAAATACGTCACCACAGAGACAGCACGGAGCAGCTGCCGCCGCGCACAGCACAACTGCAGGAGCGCGTCACAGCGCTAGAGCACCGTCAGCTTCAGGGGGACTGGCCTCTCTAAGAGAGCCACCAGTACTCACAAAAGGTACACGCAGTGCCATCCTAACCACCCCAACACGGTCGCATGCGGCGCCTATCCACGAGAAGCTAGCTTGTACAACAGTCTCGATTTTGCTTTCCGGCCACCCGTTGCCACAAGGTGCAATAGGTGCCAGTTTCAGCTTCAGCCAGGTCAGTATTTACTTCGACAGGGCATGCGTTGGGAGGCGCGTTACGTGTCTGGCGAGGCGCCCAGCCATGCTACCTCGCCGCCGCTCAGGTGCGCGCAGTGGTACGCGGCCGCCAGCGCGGGCGCCGCGCGGCCCGCCGCGCGCAGCGCGTCCGCGACCGCCGCGCCGGCGAGCAGCTCCGCGTACAGCGCCTGCGCCGGGTAGCGCGTGTCGCGGCGCCTCAGCGCGGCCCTGGCCGGCTGTGGAATTTTTTGTTTTTGCCTCTGACCGCCATTAAAGCGGAGCCTGCGATGAAAGGCAGCATGAGAAGATGGCCTCATGGAAATCCCCGGCCGGCGAGCAGCTCCGCGTACAGCGCCTGCAACGCGCAGCGCATGGCCATCAAGGTGCCAAATGACCCTGTCAATGGGGGCTCTTGGGGTTCATCAGCGCCTCACCGCGGCCCTGGCCGCCTGTGGATGCTGCCACGGCAGGCGGACGATTGAGGGGGCGCCCTGCCTGCTGCAGCCTTGCGCGTGGCGCCTGTGCCTGCGCTACATGGGTGCCGCGGCTGTGGCTTGCACGCGCGTGATCTCCAGGGGTAACATGCGTGCGGCGCCCAACAGCCTGAAATACAGGCTTACGCTCTCATGGGAGGCAAGAGCAGGGGCAGCAGCTAAGGGGCCCCTGCAAGCGTGCAGTCGCAGCTCTGAGCCCTGGGCGCGCAGGCCGCATGGCCCCCTGCACGTTGCACCGCTACTGGGCGAGGGCGGCGCCGCACCCAGCGTCACACCATGGAAAGCGGGGGCCCGCGGTGAACGCATCGGGGGCCGACCTGGAAGTAGGCGGCCGCAGCTTCGGGGCGCGCGGGGTCGCGCCGCGCGGCAGCACCCTCCGCGGGGCCGCGCGCGCACACGACACCCTTGGCGCCTGCGTGCAGCAGGGCGGCCACGAGCGCCGCGGGCAGCGCCGCGGCCGCCGTGACCAGCAGCGCCTCCCACAGCCCCGCCATGGCCTCCACCTGGCGCGCGGCGGGCGCTGAAGATGGCCCAATAGCCTGATCAGGCACAGGAGGACGCCGTGCACATCTCTAGGCGGCCGGCTCGGCGGCGCCGGCGCATGCCCTGTTTGGCAGTGCCAGCAGCCAGAGTGGTTATGCTTGCCTGCCAGGTGAAGCACGGTGCAGACCAAGCATAATCAAGCCCACACGCCCTGGCAAGGGTAAGTGTATGCTGCATCGGCAGAACAAGCGGATACGGCCCCCGCCCTGCTGTAGCAGCCATATGAGCTGCTGAGGCATGTACCTGCTCTGGCAAGAGCCGAGCGGCGGGCCGCACGCGCTGCAGCAGCAGCGCACTCGCGACGCGCCCCTGCACCACCTGCGCCAGCGTCCCCGGTCAGCACAGTTTCGCTCCGCATCGCTCCGCACAGCTTTGCATGCTTGCCAGAGCGACACGCCATCAGAGGCTCCAAGCTCCGCGCGCCTCACAAGCGACCTGTGACACTGCATCGTATTTTCGTACTCGGGATGTTTTTTTTTATAGAACAATTTGCGCGTGTCGCGGCCTGCACTTGAGTGTAGCCCGCGGTGCATGAGTTAATTTGCTTCAGGTGTCTTCCAGGTATGCGCTATTGACGCTCCTGGCACGCGTGGGTCCTTTTTGCCAACAGGGCTGGCATGAACCTGCCTGGCCGAAAGCTTGCCAAGAAAGGCTGGGCAAGCTGAGGACCAGCAAGCGGTCGTTTCTGGCAGCTGAGCGCGCGACGCGCCTGCGTCTGCGCGCCCAGCAGCGCAAGCGTACTCCAGCCCGCGCCCGGCCGCGCCGCGCCGCCCGCACAGAGCGCCGCCAGGCTCGTCGCGCCCGGGTCGGCACCCAGCTCGCGCACCAGGGCCGACGCAGCCTCGCCTGGCGCCCAGCGCCGGGCGGTCAGTGCTTGGCGTGGCACATGCGGCGACGCCCACTGGCCTAAGGCCTCAAAACGGGAGCTGTAAGTGCGAGCATGGCCAGCGAAAGGCCTAGAGATCAGAGGCCTACAAATGGCCTCTTTGGGGCGCACTGGGCTCCGCGACGGCCTCCAGGCGCGCATGCCAGGCGGCCACGGCGCCGGCCTCGTCGGCGTGCAGCGCCAGGTGGACCGCCCCAATCCGCCCGCGGCCCCGCGCGAGCGCGTCCGCCAGACCCTCTAGGGCCGCGCCAACCCTCGCGCCGCCGCCGCTGCCGCCGCCGCCGCCACCAGGCTCCGCGCCTCCATTTGTGGGAGCGGCCGCGGCCGCAAGCGCGGGCGCGTCGTAGGCGGCGCGCGCGCCGGGGTACGCAGGGTCGGGGGGCTCTGGGCCGGGGTCCCCGCCGTCAGCGCGCTGGCGCTTGGCCGGCGGCGCGTCGGGGCTGGCGGAGCCGGGCTCGGCGCCGGCAGGCAGCACTGGGGCGGCTGCAGGCTTCTGGGCTGATGGCTCAGGGGCTGGCGCCCGGCTGGCCGCCATCAGGCCGGTCGCCTCGGCGAGCGCCGACGCGGCGGCGAAAGCCGCGGCCGGCGCGGCCTGCGCCGCGGCGGCCACGCCGGCCGCCGCGGCGGCCTGCCAGTCCACGCCGCCGTCGCCGGCGGTCGGCTCCGCCCTGGGCGTGCCCCCGCCGGCGTCCTGGCCGGAGCCGGGGCGCGCCGACGCATCGGCCTCCGCAGCCGCGGCGGCGGCCGCGGCGGCGGGCCCGGGCGCGGCGGCGGCGGGCGCGGCGGCGAGGCGCACGCGCTCGGTGCACCGGCGCAGCGCGGCGACGGCGGCGCCGCCGGCCTCGACCGCGCCCGCGCACGCGCCGCTCGGGCCATCGCTGCCCGGCCGCGGCGCGTCCACCAGCAGCACGTCGCGCCGCGCGCCTGTCGGGACGCCGCAGCAGGCCAAGCTTGGATGCGCAAACGGTGGGCGAGGAGGCGCGCCGGCAGCGTGTGAAATCGGCTCCCGATCCGCCAGCAGCAGATAACTGGCGAATGGTGGCAGCCCCGCTGCTGTGGCGCGCTCGTCCTTTCGTGCTGCTGGCACAGCACCTCCCTTTGTGCTGCTGGCACAGGTGCATGGCGGCAGGCATGCTGGCATGCGCTGGGAGCCCTCACCGCCGAGGGGAAGGGCTTCCGCTCGGGCCGGCTTCCTGGCAGCCGCTGGACTCGCGCCAGCGGCCAACTCAATATCGAAATAAAGAGGCACACATGCAACATGGGTACGAGCGAGGCCAAGCCGCGCAGGCATCGCCTAGAGTGGCACCTAGGCGGAGGCCGGCAGGGTCCGCGGCCGGCAGGTCGCGGCCGGCCGACAGCAGCGCCGCGGCCGCCGCCAGCTCGGCGTCCACGCGCGCGATGTACTCGTCGGTCGCCGCCTCCAGCTGCGCCCACTGCCCGCCGCGCCGGCGCGCGCGTCGGCACGAGCGGGCGCCGATGGTCGCGCTCGCTGACGAATGCAGGCTGGGGCGCAGGCCCTGACCCAGCTTCTCAGGCGGGGTGGAGGCATGCGCACAGGCGCCTATAGCAGCATGGTCCTGATCAAGGAAAAACAGAAAAGCAGCAAGGTCCTTGTACGTTTTCCTATGACGAGCTCTTCTTCTGAGGGGAGATGGGAGGGAGGCGGGGAGAGGCCAGCGTGGCAGCAGCCACAGGGCGGGGGCCAGCTGTGCTGAGATGATCTGGCGGGGCGCATTGCCCACCTGCTCGGGGTCGATCTCGTCCAGCGCGATGCCGCAGCGCGCGTCCGCGGCGCAGAAGCGGAAGTATGTCAGGCCGGGCACCAGCGGCAGCGCCGTCGCCAGCGCCGCATGCACGCGCTCGGTGCTGCACGCGCTCTGCGCCCGCGCCGCACTGTCACAGTGAGGCGAGCAGGTCAGGCGCTGGTGGGTCCGCCGGGGCACCGTTGCCACCTCCTAGCAAGTCCCTGATTTGTTTCCGGCTCTGTCCCTGCTGTGTTGTCTGAACGCTGTCTCACTCTGCTCTCCACAGCACACGCAAGCTAATGTGTGCCACAGAGGATGCGTGTGGTATGCGAGATCGAGTTGATGCACGGCGAAAATGTGCAGGCAGCCGCGCGCGCCTCGATGAGCACGCTGCCGGTGTCCAGGTAGGCGGAGACGCTCTTCTCGCGCCGCGCCGGCGGCACGGTGCCCGAGCCCAGCGACACCAGGCACTCCAGCGGCGCGTCCGGCCACAGCACGCGCGCCTCCGCCAGCGCGAGTGCGGCCGGATTGTTCGCGCTCGCCGCGCCGTCCTGAAATCTGCACGCACACGCTGTGTGTCATGCGCGGCCCGGCTCCGTGTCGCCTCCGCGGCGCCTTCGCCAGCGCCAGGCGCCGCCGGGGCGTTCGTGCTCGCCGCGCCGTCCTGGAACCTGGGCGCGCGCTGTGTGTCAGGGTCAGGGACAGGGTATGTATCCCTAACCTGCGGGTCCGCTCAAGGCAGGGGTTGATGGCCGCGCCAGATGCTTTGACACTTGTGGCGGCCGGGAATTTAGTGTTTCAGCTGGCATTGAGGTTCTGCGACGACATGTGCACTTCTGACGCGCACCGCAGGCACGGCAGGCAGAGTGGGGTCGTTGCCGCCTCTCCGGGCAGCTGCTGGGGCGGGCGGCGGCGCGCACCGGTCGGCGCCGCACTTGAAGTCGTCCAGGTAGTAGGGCGCCGCAGACGATGCGCGCAGCGCCTGCCACACCTGGTGCAGCGAGCTGCCGGGCGCCGCGTGCACCTGCGCACGACGGGCCGCCGGCGCTCTCAGTTACGGTTCGTACAGTCAGCCGGCCACCCTCCGCGCTATAAATGTCCTGTCCGGCGACACATTGGGCAGGTCTTGCAGGTGTGGTGGCAGATGCGAGCGCGTCAGACGCGCAGAACTCCGTGCCTGCCAGACCTGACAGGGCTGAGGTGAGGTCATTCGAGCATCTCTTCCGAAACTCGCATGGAAGACATCCTACATTACGCTACAGCTGAAAGCCCAGGCGCTGCTGGCGGTCACGAGGCAGAAAGAGGTTAGGATCAGGGTAACCATAATCCATATGCACCTGCTCCGCCAGGCGCTGGAGCGCCTGGCCTCGCGGCGGTGAAAGCACCCCGCGTGAGACGGTCAGACGGCCCTGCCTCCGCCCTGCCAGGCCCTGCAGGCACGCACTTTCGCTCTGCCTGCGTCTCTGCCCTTCGCGGCGGGAGGGGCGCGGCGCGAGCGCGCCTGCTCCGCCAGGCGCTGCGAGGCGGCCGGGTGCTCGTAGTTGCGGAACAGGAAGGGCTCCGCGGGCGTCTTGCTCACCAGCGTGGCCACCACGAAGCACTGGCGCGCGGCGCGGCGCGTCAGGCCGGGCGAGCGCAGCGGGCTGCAGGGACTGGGCGCCGTGCGCCTCAGCGTCAAGCAGGCGCGCCGGGTGAGAAGCTGCCACGCGTTCACGGTCATGGGCGGTGGTCGCGTGACGAGGGTAAACACACGCAAGCTTCCACAAGGAGAAGGCCCAGGCCACAACAGGTGCGTCCAGCCTCGTGCAGGCAGCAGCACACAGACCCTGCCGGACGCTGCCAAGACACGGGCAGCCTGGGTCGGCAGAACAGCGCCAAGCGGGCTTCATGCAGAGGCACGGGCTGACCCACCTTGGGCGTGTCCAGGCAGGCTGTGTCGATCATCGCGCTGCCAATGCAGCCGGCCGCCTCGAACTTGCACGACTCCTGCGCGCCGCCGCCAGCTCAGGAGCATCGGGGACCTCGCTGCGCCACGCCTACGCCACGCGCGTGCGTGCCCGCTTGCGCCCGCAGGCAAGCAGCGCGGGTATAGAGATGGGGTAAGGGTAAGACCCTAACCCTACGCTACCTCCTATAGGGCATCACACCCGCAGCAGCTCCTCGAACAGGTTGGCGTCGTGCTTGCAGCCGTAGATGGCCACGCGCATGCTCTGGTGCCCGCTCTTGTACACGCGGTACAGGCTCTCGCGCCAGCCGGGCTCCTCGGCGGCCGGCGCGGCCGCGCCCGCCGCCGCCGCGCCCTGCTTGGAGAACACGCGCTGGCCCAGCTCCCTGCGCCCGGCGGCGGCAGCGCCTCGTCTTGCGCTCACATGAAAGGTGAGACGCTGGCGCGTCCTGTTGCCTCTGGCTCATTGCCGAGGCTGGCCGTAATCGCCGGGTGCGCATGCCTGCGCATTGTGGTAGAGTGCAGGCGAACAGGTGTTAAGGAACTCAGCATGCCACAGCGCGTACACAAAGTGCGGACACAGCGGAGCAAAGCGCGCCGAGCCCGGTGCGCGGCCAGGGGCGGCAGCGGCGAGCGCGCCTGTAGATGTCCTCGCACTCCTCCAGGCTGAGGCGCTTGAGCGCGAGCGCCACAGCCAGGATGCCGCCCGTGCTCGTGCCCGCCACCAGGTCAAACAGCTCGTGGATGCGCCGCCCGGTGCGCTGCTCCAGCTGCCGCAGCAGCCGGATGGTCGCGATGCCCTGCGCGGCGGGCAGCTCTTTGGTCGTGCGGTTGCTGCACCGCAAAACCAGGGCTGCACATGCTGCGAGTCGCGGCAGGCCGGGCGGCGACGCGCGCCGGCCCGGCGCCCCATGGTGCGCAGCGGGACGTCGCGAGACTCTGCGCTGACGGAGCCTGCATTTGAGTCGCCTGGCGCAATATTAAGGCGGCGGCAACACTCCGACATCACCTCTGTCACGTCCACGTGGCGGTCCAGGGCGGTGGGGGCCTCATTCTTTCGGTGTAACTCTGGAATTATAGTCAGGTGTGTTGGCTGCGATAGGGGCGGCAGCGCTTGGCCAGCGCACGATGCCGCCCCTGCTGCAGCCAACATACCTGACGCTATTCCCAGAGAAACACCGAGAGAACGAGGCCCCCGCCGCCCTGGACCGCCACGCGGACGTGGCAGAGGTGGTGTCAGCATGCCGCCGCCGCCTCAGTATCGCGCCAGGCAACGCTGGCTCGCTCTTGTACGCGGATGGCGGAAAGTCCAGGAAACCGCTGGTGGCCAGCACGCCAGAGCTGTGCCGCGCGCTGAGCCTGACCTGCAATGCCGGCGGCGTCGGGGGCGCATGCGCGCGCGCGCTCGCGCAGCGAGACCAGGGCTGCGCATGCTGCGCGTCGCAGGCAGGCGGGGCAGCGCCTGGCGCCGGCTCGGCGCCCCAATGCACCGCAGCGGCACGGGACATCGCTGGACCACCACGCTCACGCAGCCTGCACTTGATTCGCCCGCCCGCTCCAGCCGGCCATGGCCACGCGCACGGCCGTCCTCTGTGGAGCTTGCCCCACCTCCCTCTCTACCCTTTCAATACAATTATTAGCCTGTGCGTGCAGCAGCGGTGTGGGCCTGCATGGCTCTAGAAGGCTTTGGGAGAGGGGAGAAGTGCGGGCCTTCATGCCGCCGCCGTCCATGGACAGGACGCGCACGCCGCGCCCGGCCAGCGGCGAGCGGCCCACCGCGCGCCGCACCGCCTCGCCCTCGCCCAGCACCGCCAGCGCGCGCGTGGCCGCCACGCGCACGCGCGCCTGCACGACGCCCAGCTGCGCGCGCGCCGCCGGCGCCTCAGGCACAGTTTCCACCCAGGTCACAATAGGAAGCAGCGGCAGCCCAGCACCGCCAGCGCGCGCGTGGCCGCCACGCGCACGCGCGCCTGCACGACGCCCAGCTACGCGCGCGCCGCCGGCGCCTCAAGCGCAGCAGCTCAAGGTTTCATCTGGGCTTGCTGAGCAGCGGCAGCGCCCCAGAGCGGTCAGCACGCGCGTGTGCCGCTCAGCCGCCCGCATCAGCGGCCACCCCGCACAACCACTGACAGCCGCGCCAGCCCAGGGCAGCCAGCACGCTGCTCAGGGAGGCCCCGCGAGGGCCACATTTTCTCGCATCCTGACGCGCTCACGGCTCTTCAGCAGGGTCGAGCATGCCTGAGCCGCCGCTTGCAAAGAGTGCGCGCGCTGTCGGTCACGCCATCGCAGCCACCCTGACGGCTTGCCCGCTTGGTCACACGCACACGGGAGCCACGCGGCGGGCGGCGCGCCGTCTGGCCCTAACCTACACCCTACACGCGCCTGCCCCTCCGCCAGCCGCGCCAGCCGGTCCAGCAGGCCCTCGCACGCCAGCAGCACCGCGCGGTTGGGCCGCGCGAACGCCAGGTTGCCCATCGTCTCCAGCGCGGCCGCGCGCACATCGTCCGCGCCGCTGCGCACCGCGCCGACAAGCGCCTGCGCACCGCCGCGGCCTCGCGCTTGCCTGCCTGCTGTGCGCTGCAGGCCGGCAGCCTGCCCGGTATTCTCTGCGTCTGGCGCCGGTGTGCCTTGGGCGCTGCTGCGCACCGGCACGACCCGCAATAACCGCGTACAGCTCACTGCAACATGCACTGCAGTGGCATAGACAAAGCATGCCAGGTTAGCAACTCATCTGGTATATGAGCACGCAGTGCGTAAGCCGTACTCACCCAACATTTGTCGAAAAACTCACGGGGGCAGATGCGGGGCGCACCTGCAGCATGCCGGGCGCGAGCAGCTTCACAGCGGAGCCCTCCGACGCCAGCGCCAGGCCGCCCACGACCTGCCGCGCAGCAACTCCCCCCGCGTGCCTCACACACACCTGCCGCGACCGCATGTCACCGCCCAACAGCCGTCCTTGACCCTTGCGCGTGGCGCCATGGCGGCGTCACTGCCAGACGCAGCAAGCATGCATGGTCGACAACAAGAGGCACAACAACCTCCGACGGGCCTGGGGGCGCGCCTGGAGGCCAGCCAGCTGGCTCTTGTGCTTGGTGCTGGCGATGAGGCGCAGCATCGCGCTGAGCACGTCGCCCTCTATGATCTCCAGGCTGGTGAGGCTGTTGTGGCGCCCCAGCAGCCCTGCCGGGCGGCGCACGCAGCATGTGGCCGCCCTCGCACCTGCCTCGGCAGACCTGGTGCTGCTCACAGTGTCTCTGCACTGTTTCTCGATGACCAACAACCCTTGAACAGACGTGCGTGATTTCCAATATGAATGTAAATCTAGCTGGTGACGAGCGCAGCGTGCCCTCGTGGATAGCTGCACACAAGAGACACGTTTCCGCCACTCTGTGCTGTGGGAAGGCATCCAGGCACCCAGCGCGAGGTCTTGCCTCACGGGATGGCGCGCACCAATGGTCTTGCAGGCCTGCTCCACGACGACCTCGTTCTCGGAGAGCGCCATGAGGATGAGCTGCTGGATGGCGCCCACCTCGCGCACGATCTCCGCGCACGCCGCGGGGTCCTCCGCAATTTTGCCTGCGGCGGCAGGCGCGTGCGGGCTCACCCGCGCGCTCCCTGCGCCTGAGGGTCGGGCCGCCGCACCGCCGACCAGAGGCCAAGGGTATAGATGGGAGTGTGTTTCAAGTTGTGTGTTGCATGGACCATGGTGCTTGGCTAAGTATTAGCAGCAGGAGCATGGTGCGCAGTGTTGGCAGCTTCAGCTGTCGCCGTCACAGGACGCGCTTACGGCGCCGCAGGCGCGCCTCACCGGGCGCGCCAGGCTCCAAGCCGGCAGGTTACACCCAGGGTCTGCTGCCGCAGGCGGCGCGCACGGCGCCGTGGGCGCGCGCCGCACCGAGCGCGCCCGCCAGCAGCGGGTGCTGGCAGGAGGAGCGGCGGAAGATGAGCCCGAACAGCGGCGCCAGGCGGCTGGCGCGCGAGAAGGTGGCGGCCGCCGCGAACTCCACGTCCCACTGCGTGAAGCATGCGTCTGCGCGCATGCGCACCTGCGCGGCCCCGGGGCCGTGCGTCCGCGGCAGCGCCCCGACGCACGTGCAGATGCCGCATTGCGACTCACATGCGGGCGCCGTGACTCAGTTGAAAGATGGAATTGCGGTTGAGGGGTGAGTAACAGGTTGACCCTGTCAACGGAGGCAACATATGTGCATGGCGCGGCCATGTATGCCGCCCGAGCATGACTGCAGACGCGTGCGGTCTACCACCAGCTGAAAAGCAACCAGGCATGCCCTGCTGCATGGCGGGATGCGCGCAAGGGCGCCGCAATGGCAAACAACATGCCGCATGCGACCCTGGGCATCGCATGCAGCGTGCGCAGGGCGAGGAAGGTTCAGAGAACAAGCGCGGCAGGCGCGGGACGCGCGTTGGCAAGCGACAGGTAGCGCAGCGCGGTGCACGGCGACAGCTCCGGCAGGAACTCGAGCGGGTTGCCGAACAGCTGCAGCGCGCGCAGCTGTGCGAGCGCGCGCAGGTCCAGCACCGGCGTCGCCAGGCGGTTGTTCTCCAGCGCGACCTCGCGCAGCTCGCTGCAGTGCCGGATCTCCACTGCGGGCCGCCGCCACGACCTCACCTCAACGGGCATGCTCCTTTCCACGCCCTCTGAACTCGCTGGTGCTCAAGCGAGTCTCGCCTGGTGAAACAGTTTTGAGAGTACTGTTCTAAGATCGGCGGCGCATGTATGCGGTCGGCTGACCCGCAGCCCCACTCCAAGAGAGAGGGCGGCCAGGCGCACGCGGTATGGACGTAAAGCTGACTCGCAGCCCGACTCCAAAAGAGAGGGGGCGGGCAGGCGCACGCGGGATGGAGGTGAGCAGGTTGTTGTCGGCGGCCAGGCGGTGCAGGCGCAACAGCGCGCCCACCTCGCGCGGCAGCGCGGCCAACCGGTTGCCGGACACGCGCAGCTCGCGCAGGCTCGTTAGCTGGCCCACGCCTGCGAGCCGGGAGGCCGCGCGTCGGCCGAGTGGTGCACGCGACGCGCACCCCCGGAGGCAAAACCCCCTTTGAGGAGCCCAAATCAATGCTTAGCCCTGACTTCCAAGGTCTGTGGTATGAGCAGGCTGCACGCATGAAAGCAGTGGTCCTGTTGAGCACCCAGGACATGAGGCAAGGGGTGAACGCGTTGAAGAGCCATCAGCGCACTTAGTCCGCTGACAGGTGACGAGCGCAGGTTGAACGGGCGGTGAAGCAAGCGCAGACCCGCACATAACCTGTGAAGTGTACAGGGGGAAAGGCATCCAGGTCCAGTTTCCTGCACCTGGCAGCGGCGCAATGACGTTGCAGGCAAGTATGCTAGGGGTCCACTCAGCGGCGCAGACGTGGCCGCCCCTTGCCTGCTACCAGAGTGGTCAAATGGCCTTGGCTTCACACCTAATAGCCTGAAAGCCTGAAAATCTGACACCCTGTAAGTCTGACTTGAAGGGAGCAGGGCGCGCCGGGCGGCAGCGCGGTGAGGCCGCAAGCGGACAGGTTGAGCGAGCGCAGGCCGACCAGGCGGCGCAGCAGGCCGGGGCCCCAGGCCGGCACGGCGCCCTCGCCGCAGCGCAGCCGCGTCACGCGCTCCAGCGCCACCGCGCCCAGCAGCGCCTCCAGCAGCGCCGGCGGCGCCGCGCCCGCGCCCGCCGCGCGCGCCAGCTCAATGCGCCGCACCTGCACCAGCGGCGCGGCGGCGGCGCTCTGACTCTGCCGGCGATCCGACTCGACGTGCATGCATGCGCTTGGACATTGTTAAGTCAGCTGGCACAGTGTGTCCTACGGCGCGGTGCGCAGGGGCGTAGCTGCGTTGGCCAATCGCTTGGGAACCTGAAAGACGTCGCCTTGGGGCGCATGCCCCGGCCCATGCTGCCCAAAGCAGGCGCCGGCAGGGGGCGCGCGCGGGGCCAGCATGCGGCGCACCTGCGGCGGGATGAGCGCGACCCCCAGGCGCACGCGCACGCTGCCTGCCGGCAGGTCGAATGTGGACGCGTCCACCGCGGCGCCCGCGCGCTCCGTCTCTGCAACCTGCACACGCCGCCTACAGGGATTGCAACATGGGTCATGGCTTCTGAGATGGCCTGAACTAAGATCAGCAAGGCTGCGCAGCTGAGCACTGGCGGCGGCGCAGTGGACACAGCTTCAACGTTGCGCTGCTGCAGCCGATGCTCGCGGACAGGCGGGGTGGGCATGGAGGCACCTTGCATGCACTGGCCCGGGCCCTGCCCTGCCTGCTCGCATGCAAGCTCACGAGAGGACATGTTGCGACTCCCTGGACGTCCGGCGGGGTCTCAGGCGGGTCCCTTGCGCCGCTGCGAAAACGCTTCTGCGCAGGTTACAAAACCCTAAACTTCCAGCCGCGCCGCGCCTGGAGGACCACCCGCACGCGCTGCTCCGCCAGGCCTTGCACAACGCTGGCGTTGCGCAGCCGGCCCAGCACCACCTCGTCCGGCTCGCCCGCGGTCCACGTCACCTGCCGCGACGCAGAGCCTCGCGAAGCGCGTCGCGCGGGCTCAGTGGGGCGCAGCAGCGGCGCTCGGCCTGCTGGCGGCGCTCGTGCTCGCGCGCCGCTCTCAGCACTGCCCAGCCGGGTCCCGAGCGACACTGGTAAGGCTCCAGCCCTGGACGCTCTGCAGCAAGTGCGTGCAGCGGGCTAAGGCAGGGTCGGGTCACAGCTGGCTTGTGCACGTGCTCCGAAAGGCGGCACCAGCCAGAGTGTTTGTCAGCGCGAAAGCTGCCAAAGCTGCCACCTTTGAAGCGCCCCGACAGTGCGCCAGCCTGCTGGAGCACCTGAGCGGTCTCAAACTGCAGCTTGTCCAGCGTGGACAGCGCAGACAGGAGCTCCGTGGCGCCAGGGTGGTCGGCCTCTGTGCCGCCGCCTGGCGACAGCGGCTGCGGCACGAGCGCGTGCGAGTGCTGCAGGGACCGGACCACACTCTCCGCCTGCCCAGGCGTGCAGCCGGTTGCAGCAACCAAAGGCGTCTTTTGTAACGCTTCTGAATGCATGGCGCAGGATACAGTCCTGACTGGCCGAAGCAGAGACTGATCACGCCGGTTGCATTGTCACAGTGTGCTGCAAGGGACACCAGCGCGCACCTGGAAGCCCAGCTTCATTCGAAAACCGTCTGGCTGGCCGCCCAGTATCCGCCTGCTGAACATGGTGTGAGTGTGGTTGGAACATCAAGCGATCAAGTGATGTGCGCAAGCGTAGAAGGTCACGCGCTCTGCAGCATACTCCCAACTGTGCACATTGGCAAGGTGACCTTGCGAAGAGACTTTTGTTTCGATGGGCTCTTCTGGTTCACAGTAGTACAAGGCAAAAATAAACCTATAATCCACTGGCTACTGCATGTGCATGTGTAGCAGTGGTCAGGCTGCCTATCGAGCATTGTTATTTTGCTTTAGTTGCAAGGCTGTGGGTCGCATGCACAGCACCTTGCGCTGTTGCATGCGGTGCTGCAGCATTACAGGCATTTTCTCACTGCTGGTGCATTACAGCATAGGCTCGTCTTCCATGCCACAGCCTGCACAGTGCATGAATCCAAACAAACATGATGAGCTCAGCATCACATGCGCGGGGCATCTTCACACAGCCTCTGCATCTCCTGCTGCACCCTCGCAAAGCGCTCTTTGGTGTCCTGCACGCATACCACATGCGTTTTCGCAATCCTGGCACTGCGTGCTGTGTGCCGAGACATGATGCTCTGTCTTTATCTGCTACCTGTGTCTTGAGCGACATATCCTTCAAGACTTTAGCCTTCTGCCGGCAGTAGGCCTCCAGCTCATGGTGCAGCCTGCATATGCGTCATGCGCGTGGCTGGGACCATAGGCTGGGTGTGAGACAGTCTTGAGCTGAGGAAATACAGTTCTGTTGCGGTGACATGGCGCACCCCTGCATAGTTGCGAGATACTGGTCCTTGACGTTGTCCAGGAAGGCAATGCCAGCTGCGTGCATATGTTAGGAAAATGCTGTCAAGCATGGAAGAGCGAGGCTGTGCAAGGTAGCGCGCACCGACACTCAGGTCGTTGATCTGCCAGCAGCGGGGGTGCAAGATGCTTGTCAGCAGAGTCTTATTTACAAGCAGAGTGTTCATGCACAGCAGCCAGCTTTCCAGCGCCTGTGTGTGCAACCAACCACTGCACACCTTGGCTTCGGCAGTGTTGTAGTCAGCCTCGAGCATGGCAAAAGCGTCGGCAACTGTAGGCGTGAGTGGGATGTGCTGCTCTCCTGTCAGGTCCGGACTTGGAGTCCTGACTTGGCCGGCAAGGTCCTGCTGCGTGAGTTGCTCATGCGGCTGGGTCTCCATAGCCGAGTCGAGCACCTGCCTCACCAGTTGTGCTCAGTGCTGCAAATGTTGACTTTACAGCTGTTTGGGTGCACAGCTGCGGCACTTACGCAGGCAGGCAGACCTGATCGCTCATGCTGGCTCTTGGTACTGCGTTGGCCAGCCTGGACTTGTTGAGAGCTTAGTTTCTCTACTGAAACAGATGGTGCAGCCTTTGTGTCTTGTAATCAAGATAGAAACCTACACCTCTGGCCTCCGTTTGGAACAAAGATTACTCCTTACGCGAACTCTCTGATGGGTAAAATGCACATAGTTGCCTGTGGTGCTTCAAACATGACATGCTAACAGTGCTTACGGTGCAGTGCGAACATGGTGTATGACGCACTCACAGCCATTCCGTTGTACAGACAGTGTCCATCTGAACCCCCGCTTCTCGCTCATATCCATAACACCCCAGCGTACATGCTGCTGCTAAATGCAAGGTTCTGCTGATTTGGGTTAAAATTGCTCTTCCTGACGGGTAAATTGCAGCGGATTGCAACATGGATAAAATTGGTCCGACTGCTTTGCATGCCTTGTCCATATGGTGCTGCAATGACGCAGACCGGTAAGTGCTCATGTGCTGTGTGCCCCGCACTGCTGCAGTGTACAGAACATGCGTGCCAAAGTGAGGCTCACATCCATTTAGCCGCATCCACATGTGCCAGTGGAAAGCTACCCCTCTGCGCCAATGCATGTATGCCAGCTGCGCTCTTGTAAAGTCCACAATGGCGGTCTGCATGTGCACACATGTGCTCAGTCTTCCTTTATATATTATTACACAATATGAGAAGCGGACTTTAGGCAGCGTTTTAATGCTTGCATCCACCTGTGCGTCGGGCGGTATGTCAGTGGTCTGCGTCCTGCTTGGTGTACGCCTCTGCGTCCAGCATAGAACTACCCACCTGCGCATGTGTTTGTGCGCACGTGTTGTGCGCCTTCACACAGCCTGGGCATGTGTTGTGCACACGTGGCTTAGAACTAATTAGCAGAGACAGCTCAAGGACAGCTCAATGGTGGCAGAAGCAAGCAACCAGCTGGCCACACCAAACGTAGCGGATGTGGCCATCTAACCCCTTGCGCCACACGATGAGCTGCAGCTTGTGACATTGCTGCCGTGTCTCTGCATGCTGCTCTTCGGTGTCCTGCATGCATGCTATTGCATTCATACTATTGCTGGTATCAGCTGCTGCAAGCTGACTGTATACATGCCTCATGGAGTGGCCACCTGTGCCTGACGCGCCAGTATAGTCAGCTCTGCAGCCCGCTGCTCATAGAAAGCCTCCAATACAGAATGCAGCCTGCAGACGGCATGCGTCACTGAACAGGAGCCACAGTTGAGTCAGAGGCAGCCTGTGATAGCATTGACAATCAGCGCACCGCTCCCTGGTGACCTCAAGAGCCTGCTTGCCAGAGTCCACTGTGCCGTTGCCATCTGCACGCATCCCCCAAGATAAGTACAAATTAAGTGGTTGGCTGAGAAAGGCAAGGCAGTGCGCACCAATAGTCAGCCCGTCAATCTGCACGAAGCAGTACATACTGCTCATCACCAGCTTGTGAGGCGTGGCGCAACAACCAGGTTGCCAGCATTGTCAACATCTGCGTATCTTGGCACGGGCAGTGTTGTAGTCTTTCTGCAACGTGGCCAGCGCAGTGTCAATTGCATCAGTGAGCGGGGCCTGCTGCTGTTCGAATGTCTGCTGCTGCCTGGGTGCTTTACAGGGCCGAGAGGCCATGGCACCTGCGCAGGCTGGGCGATCAGGTCCTGACGAAGGGCAGAAGGCGATGAGTGTTATGTGATCCTGTTAAGGTGATTGTTAAGCCTGTACACACAAGTTCGAGCAGCAGCAAGGTCAGGGTGGCAGGGTTTCATGTGTGGTTTTCACCATAGCGCCTTGGGTATGTGCATGTATGCCCTGGCGCTGCTGCCTGGGTCAGGCTGCCTCATTGTGTGTTACTGAGAGATGTACAAGGCTGCTTGCACGCTCAGCACTTTGCGCTGTTGCGAGCGGTGCTGCAGCATCTCAGGCATGTTATCACTGCTGGTGCATTACAGCAGAGGCTCATCTTCCATGCCGCAACCTGCACAGTGCATGACCCATGATGGGCTCAGCATTACAGGCGCGGGGCATCTTCACTCAGCCTCTGCATCTCTTGCTGCACCCTCGCAAAGCGCTCATAGGCGTCATGCATGCATACCACATGCATATTTGCAGTCCTGGCACTGCATGCTGTGTGCTGAGACATGATGCTTGTGTCCTCACTTGCTATCTGTGTTTTGAGCGACATGTCTTTCAAGTCTGTAGCCTTCTGCTGGCAATAGCCTCCAATTGTCGGTGCAGCCTGCACAACCATCATGCGCACGTTGCTACGAACATAGGCTGAGTCTTGAGACAGCCTGAGCAGAGCAGGTACAGCTCTGTGACATGGCGCACTCCTGCATAGCATCCTGATACTGATCCTTGATGTTGTCCAGGAAGGCGACGCCGGCTGCGTGCACATGTTTGAAGAGCGCTCTTCAAGCAGTCACCAGGCTGTGCAAGGTGCCGCGCACCGACATTCAGTTCGTAAGTCTGCCAGCACCGGGGCCGCAGGGTGCTCGTCAGCAGAGTTTTTCAAAAGGTGTTGCACAGCAGCCAGCTTGCCAGCGCCTGTGCGCGACCCCAAGCATACACACCTTGGCAGCGGCAGTCTTGTTGTCTGCATCGAGCATGGCATAGGCGTCGGCAACCGTAGCCGCGACTGGGACATGCTGCTCTCCTGTCAGGTCGGGACTTGAAGTCTAGACATGCCCAGCAAGGTCCTGCTGCGTGAGTGGCTCATGCGGCTGGGTCTCCATCGCGGATTCCAACACCTGCATACCCAGTAGCGCTCAGTGCTGCATATATTGACTTCACAGCTGTTTGAACGCACAGCTGCGGGACTTTGCGCAGGCAGGCAGACCTGGTCGCTCATGCTGGCCTTTGGTAACGTGTTGGCCAGCTAAGGTAACGTGTTGGCCAGCTAAGGAGGAGCTGAGAGCTGAGGATTTTTACCGACATAGATGATGAAGCCTTTGTGTCCGCATCGAGATGATAGAAAGCTGTACCTCTGGCCTCCTGTGGGACCATTACATGTGCTTGGGCAAAGTGACTGATGCGTACAGCTTCTGCAAATTGAGCTGTAGGTTGCTGTGTGCATTAAAGCTGCCTGTGGTACTCCATGCGATTAGTGGTGTTAGTGCTAACGGTGCTAGCAGTGCTAACATGCAAGCGCATAGCAATCTTCTGCGCCACTGCATGCACTCGAGCTGCGCCGTTGCAAAGTCCACAATAGCGCTCTGTAAATGCAAACATGTGCTCAGTCCTATTTCAGTCCTTGCGCATTGCACAAGCGGTTATCGGCAGCATTTGTGTGCTTGCATCCGCCACCTGTGCCTTGAGCGACAGTCCAGTCAGGTCTGGGTCCTGCCAGAAGTAGATCAGCATCTCCGAGTACAGCCTACGCATGTGTTGTGCGCAACTGGCTAAGACCTTGAAGCACAAAACAGCCATTCTCTGCTCGAAGCAAGCATCTAGCTGGCCGCACCGAGACACGTTGCTATGCCAGGACAGCTGCCACATGGTAAGGTGCAGACTTGCAAGCTGCTCTTTGGTTTCCTGCATGTATGTCATCGCGTTGGTTCTACAGCCGATATCAGCTCAAGCGGACTGCATACATGCTGCAAGAAGTGGTCACCTGTGCCTGACGCTCCAGTTCTGTCAGCTGTACATCTTCCTGTGCAAGGATAGCCTTAGATCCTGAATGCAGCCTGCGCGCGGCACGCACCACTGGCCAGGAGCCACAATTAAATCAGAAACAGCCTGCAATGAGATAGCATTAACAACCAGCGCACCCCTGCCAGGAGCCCTCAAATTCCTGCACGCCATAGTCCAGAGCGCCGATGCCATCTGCATGCATCCCTCAGATAAGGACAACTCAAGTGCTTGGCTGCAAAGGCAAGGCGGTACGCACCAAGAGTTGGCCGGTCCTCCTGCAAAGAGCAGTACACACTGAGCTCAAGACCGGGATGTGGGGCGTGGCGTGGCAACCTGGTATCCAGCGCCATCCCTAACTGCGTACCTCGGCACGGGCAGTGTTGCAGTTCGTGGCCAGCGCAGGGTGAGTCACAGCAGTAAGCGGGGCCTGCTGCTGCTCTGCCGCCTGCTGCTGCGTGGGTGCCTCAGGCGGCTGTGAGTCCATGGGGACGTTTTTAACACCTTTCTCTTTCCTCAAGTTGCGTGTTGGCGGTGCACCTGCCGACTGTGTGGCACCTGCACAAGTGTGGCACCTGTGCAGGCTGGCTGACCTAGCTAATCAGCTCCTGTTAGGTGCAGAACGTGATAAGATTTATGTGCGAAGCCTGACACAACTAAGTCGAGCATCAGCAAGTTTAGGGTGGCAGGGTTCTTGTGTGCTGCTTTTCATACTTATCCTCCGTGCAGGCTCATGCTCAGACAGCCTTTCAAAACACGCAGAGCAATAACGTAAGCTCTGCACAGACATTATTTAGCTAAACAGCCACTATGCCACACGCCAGAGCATTTGCAATACCCAAATACACCAGGCCAGCAACATGGCAGGCAGTGTATGGCTCTTATGCAACCCAAGCAGCCGCTCACTTCGCAGGGTCCTCTTGTACAGGCCCCACCGTGAACGGCACACGATTGTCCCTCTGGTGTGACCTGCACAGCGCAGTGCCCATCAGCATGTGTGCCGCCAAGACACCCTTGCAGCATGCAATGTGCGCCAACAGGTGCTGAGCATGCAGGGGTCTGTCACTATTAGATACAGCGCACCTCCTGTGCCGGTGCGCGTCAACCGCCATGGCATTGGACACCCGCTGCAGGCTCTCAGACGCGCTCTGCACGGCCGTCAGCTGCACGCCGCGCACCACACAACACGCTCAGCCACAGGTGGACTTGCTGTGGAACAGCACATGCCCATGTGTATGCATGCATCGCGATAGCACAGGCAGCTCAGCAGCGGGTGGCGGCCCGCACGTGCTGCTCCAGGGTGCGGCGCTCGTCAGCGCCCCGCGCGCCAGCCAGGTCCTTGTGCAGCTGGTCGTACGCCTGCTGCAGGTCCGTCAGCCCCGCTTCTACCTGCCGACGCACACTCGCCAGGTCACAGGGGCTGCCGGCTGGTCTGCAGGCACCTCCATGCAGACACGTAGCGCCACCACTGTGCAGTCACTGTGCAGTCACTATGCTCAGACATGTCACTAGCTTTTTGGTCGATGCAAGGGGCATGCGTCCGAGGCCCTCGCTGCGCACCTGATGCTGCACGCCCTCTGCGGTGGTGAACTGTGTCAGGGGAGCTGCAGGCGCGCTGTCCGCATCCCCATCGACCTGCGCATGCCCCCGGCGTCAGGCTGTGCGGCCCACACACACGCATGCTGCTTGCACGACATCATCCACCTAAATGCCTCGGGGATGCTCTCGGCCTAGACTCACAAACGCTGCGAACACGGCTGTGTGAAGTACATCACACGCATGTGTGTGAAGTACATCACACGCATGTTGATGTCAACCCTAACCCTACCCTTTACATTCACGGCGGCGTGCATATAACACACTGCGCACCCGGATGCCGAGCAGGCGGCCGTCCACGCCGGCCTTGCCCGCGCCCCGGGCGCGCACGCCAAACACGTTGAAGGCCATGAGCAGCGCGTGCGTCGCCACCTTCAGCGCGTCCTGGATTACCCACCTGCGTGCGCGCGCCGCGCCGCTCGCGCATGGGCCGGAAAGGATAGCTACACACCAAGCAGGGCTCGCAGCGCCCTCGTAACATCCTGCATGGCTGTCACCGCTGCTCTGCTCCTAGTGAAAGGACCCTACTCATCATGCGAGCTGGTGCCATGACCATGGCAGTATCCATCTTTGGCACCGACAGACCCGAGTGCTTTCTTCTCCCGCCCTGCCATTAGCACAGCCCCAGCACATTGCCTTGGCAGTCAATGGGCACGGGCGCCCAGGCGGCGCACCAGACTAGGCAGTAGATCCAGACCAGGAGCGGCCACCAGCGGTCCGGCCCGCGCGCCAGGCCAAGCACCGGGATGCGCGGATGCACGACCGTGGCCGGCCACGCGCACGCCAGCAGCGTGGACAGCGACAGCGAGAACAGCGCGGCGCCCAGCAGCAGGCCGCCCGGGCGCGAGCTCCAGAAGAAGCCGGTCGTGCGGCTGCTGAACAGCGTCAGGAAGTCCGAGATGGACACCTGCCGCGCCGTCCGCATACCTTAAGCTGTTACCTAGCCCTGCAATGCCGCCACTTGCATGGCACCATCTGTCAAGGGGCAGCAAGTCCGAGGCCGACACCAGCCGCGCCGGCGCGCCGCTGCCCTCAGATGATCGCTGCTGCCGGCGTCCTGCACGGCGTAGTGTGGCAAGGGCCGCTGAGCACCGCCCACGAATGCTGTGTGGGTGCTAACCGCACAGGCCTTTTGAGTGAAAGCCTGCCAGCGACGCCAGCCTCCTTGCGATTAACCTGAGAAACCCTCCAATGCCAACAACGTGCACCTTAAGTAACGCGTGCGATCAATGCTTATGGCACCACAGCTGTGAGCAAAAAGTAGGCCTTGTCGCGAGCCTTGCCCCGCTTCATTCTGCTGCGCAGAGCGCGCAGCCGCACGGGTGCCAGCTGAGCTTCGCTCCAGGGTAAGCAGAGCCAAGTGAGCGAGCATGAGACTGGGGTGACCCTATCCTAATACTGGGGTGACCCTATCCTAACACAACCCTGTCCTACCCTGAAATGAGCAGGCGCCGACCGGGGGCGCGCCTTCAGGTAGATGAGCGTGATGATCTTGCCGTACTCAATCGCCGGCAGGCCCAGGCGGGCGAAGGCGGACCCGGGCCGGCCCGCGTCCAGGCACGCGCCCAGCAGCAGCAGCGAGGACAGGCACGCGACCAGGCCCAGCACGCCCGCCATGGCGAAGACCTGGCGCAGGTTCCAGCGCTCGGGGCGCGCCGAGGCGACCGCGCGGTCGTAGCCGATCGAGATGAGCGTGCCGTCGTTGAGCAGCGTGATGAGCATGAGCATCAGCACCGGCAGCTGGAAGTAGCTGGGCCACTGCCGCGCGCGCGCGCAAATACCCCAGGTGGGTTTACCAGTGCCTGCATTGCTGAGCAGTTGATGCAGTGCAGCTCCCTGTGCGCATGGGACCTTCCGGGCGACATGCCTGAAGACGTCTGACACGCACGTCTGCCTGGTCTGACAGTGCACAGCTGAAGACATGCACTGCCTTGCAAGTGCAGAGCAGCACGCCACGCACACGTCTCCTTGTAATCAAGCGGCCTGCCACTCCTCGCGAGTACGTAGGCAGTGGCCAAGCCATGGCAGTTGCTGCACGGCAGGGTGTGCGCAGCCATGGCCGCACCGCAGGGTTGTAGCGCTGCGGCTCGAAGGCAAACACAGCGATGAAGAAGAAGAGCAGCAGCTGCAGCGTGGCGGCGATGCGGTAGTTCAGGAAGGCGGCGATGCGGCGGAAGATGCGCCGCGCGATGATGATGGCGTCGACGATGGTGCCCAGGCCGGGCTCCGTGAGCACGATGTCCGCGGACGCGCGCGCCTGCCGCCCGCACAACACTTTAGCTTCCTCTACGTTGTTGACCCATACCTGCTGCGCCTCACTCTGTGCTTCAACCTGTGCGCATGGTCCTGCTCGACAACGCATGTTTTGCATGCAGGCTGTAGCACTCCAAGGTCTGTGTTGCCTGGACACAGCCGAGCGTGGCACGCCTGCTGGCAAACTTTCTGCCAAGGTGAGCACCCCACTGAAGATCTCATAGGTGCATGTTGACAGACAAGGCACCATGCCGTGTGCACGCGCAGCAGCCGCGCCGCAGCGGCCGCACCGCGTCGGTGGCGCCGCTGACGGCGATGCCGACGTCGGCGCGCTTGAGCGCGGGCGCGTCGTTGACGCCGTCGCCGGTCATGCCCACGCCGTGGCCCGCCTGCCGCAGGGCCTCCACGATCAGGTACTTGTGCTCCGGCCACACCTGCACGCGCGCCGCGCCCTGCCGTCTGTGACATGCATGCCACATGCGCCGTCCTCGAGACGGACCGCCCTCCCACAGTGTGACCCTTCCACTTGGGCGGCCAGTGATGGCAGTGCCATGCTCATATCTGCTCCGGCCACACCTGCGCGCGCATTGGCACTCGTCTGCGGAACGCCGGCAGCCAGCGCCTTGTCCACCCTGTCAGCCTCCATAGGACGCCCTTGTCGCTGAACGCCTCGCAGTCTGTCGCATGCATGCGGCATGCACAGTGATGAGGGCGCACCGTCCTCCACTGTGCGACCCTTTGATCTGTTGCGGCCAGCGATGGCAGCGTCGTGCTCATGTTTGCATGAGCAGAGGTGGCAGGCACTCCACTGCACTTCTTCACGGATGCGGCGCGCCTGTTGACGACGCTCCCAGCAAGACCGCTGGCACAGGGAGGGGTGCCCAAGCCGCGCAGCATGCGGCCAAGCAGCGGCAAGAGCGACGGGCCCTTGAGCGCCCGATGCGCTGCTGCTGCCCCGCCTGCCCAGCATTACCCAGCGCTCTGAACGCAGACCAGACTGCCCCGCGGGCGCGCGGCGCGCCTGCGCAAAGCCGTCGCAGGCGAGTACCAGGGGCGCCAGCGTCTTCCCCAGGTCGCGCGGCACGCGGCCGTCCGGCGGCAGCGCGGGCAGGCCCTCGGGCGTGCAAATGCGCGCGCCCATGCCCAGGGCAGCCGCCGTCTCGCGCGCGATCAGCACATTGTCGCCGGTGATCTGCGCACATGCGCGCCCCGGCGCGCTCGCCGTCGCGCAGGGCCTCGGCGCCACAGCTCCGACTGCAACGACGCCGCAGATGATGCGACCAGGGCTCGCATGCAGGGCGCCGCCGTGCAGAGCTCGCGCTGCGCCTGTCTGTTGCGTCGTCTGGTGCTGCAGGGTAGGCCCCACGTCGACACGAGATGTGTGATCGCACACAAACAGCCCATCTCGCACGGCCGGATGGCATGGGCAGCGCCAGCTCTGTGTCAGTGACACACAAGCACCGCTTTCCCGCGCAGCCGGGGGCAGCGGGCGCGCGCGCCATCTTGGTGTCCACGCCGTAGCCGAGCGCCTTCTCCAGCGTGTCGCGCGTGTCCGGGCGAGGCGGGTCCAGAAAGGTGAGCAGGCCCAGCGCGCGCCAGGGCCCCGCGCCCTCCGCCAGCGCAACCGCCATGCAGCGGATGCCCCGCCGCCCAAACTCCTCCACCTGGCCCAGGGGGTAGGGTAGGGTTAGGACACAGGGTCATGTGCCGACTGTCTGCTACGCATGCTGAAAGAACCCGCACGTAAGCTCACAAAAGCGTGCCATGGCACAATGCTTGCGGCATTGTGGTCGGCCGAGACGCAAGGGCCGGTGTGTGAAAAGCCGTCCATGGGCTGGCGCGCATCCACCATCCTGTGCACTGCGATGCTGCGCGCGGGCACTGGGCAAACTGCAAGGCGGCGCAGCAAGCAGTGCGGCGCTGCGCGCAATAGGCGGCGACGCGGACCGCGCGGCGGACAAGCAGCGCATGAGGGCGGGGCGGCGCGCGGGCGCGCGCCTTTGCGTTGACGCGCGCGACCGTGCCGGCGTCCTCGGCGCGCAGCAGGCCGCAGACCGCGTGCGCCGCGCCCTTAGTCACGCGGAATGTCGCGCCGCCGGCCGTCTGGATGGTGGCCTCGGTGCGCTGCGCGCGCAGCCTTGGCCAGTTAACACCCTTGCATTAACCTAGTTTCAGCCCTTGCTTGAACTGTGCCTGCAACCGCGCCCGGCCCATGCTGTGTGGCATCGTGGACGGTGCCCACCGCACCTCGCAACAGACTGTCCGGCAGCAAGCCTAGTCACGTATGCAGCAGGTGACCTTGAACATGAGTCGTGGATGCTGCAAAGGCCGCGCGGCGCGGCCTAGCACAGACCGCGCGAAGTCAGACGCATGCGCGCGCGCGGCGGGCGACCTTGAGCGTGGGGTCAAAGGGCGTGAAGGCCGTGTGGCGCAGGCCGGCCAGGCTGCCCAGGTCGGCCGCGCCGAGCACCATGGCGTCCAGCGCGTCGCGCGGCGGCTCCCACCACTTGGCCGCCATGGCGGCCGCCTGCAGCACGCTCGCGCGGCTCTGCCCCGGCGCAAAGGTCGGGCAGTCCGCCTGCGCGCGCCGATGCGGACGCCTGACCTTGGTGGAAGCGCGCAGGGCCTTCCTGCTCCTGCGTTCTCGCTCAACGGAGCGCAAGGCGCGGCGCTGTAGCCCAGGAGGAGAGGGCGCCGGAGCGCGGCGCCTTAGGGTTTGGCCCAGGCTTCAGGGTTTGGCGCGCCTGGATGACCATCTGGTTGAGCGTGAGCGTGCCGGTCTTGTCGGAGCAGAGCACGGTCATGCCGGCCATCTCCTCGATTGCGGTCAGGCGCGTCACGATCGCGCCCTGCGCCGACAGCTGCCGCGAGCCCAGCGCCAGCGTCGTCGTGCTGCGCGCGGCGCGGCGCCCAGCGCGCGTCGCCACGCCGCTTGCAGCGCATGGGGCGCTTCGACGCTTTTGGGCCTGAGCAAAATGAGGAGCTTGGATGTCCAGGACATGCAGCATGTGAGCGCCTCAGAGCAGTCTTCACTGGCAGGCGCCCATGCCCACGCCTAGCATTGACACTTCTTGTAAGGGTCATCAACACGATGAGGCCCAGCGCATCATGACACGCTGTGTACCCCGGCAGGCCCCGGCGCGCGGGCGCCGCGCCTCACGATCTCGATGGCGATCGGGATCGACGCCACGAGCAGGACCACGATGAAGCCGAGCGCGTCGCGGAAGCGCTCGCCCCGCGCCAGCAGGAACACGAGCACGATCCCGCACAGCAGGAAGGACAGGACCTGCCGGCGCAGCGCCGAGCTCTTGCGCCGCACTTTCCCATGGCTGTCACAGCGTCTCACGGATGCGTGGGCTTGCACTGTGTCGGCCCCTGGTTTTGGGGACGTCCTCGCGGCGGCCGCCCGCGGGCCACGCCACCCAGCAGGCACCGCCGCCGCAAGCCCCCGCGCACCCACAGACGGGCAGGCTCTGACGCAGACGCCTCGCTGCAATGACGCCGTGCCTGTGACACGCTGTCAGAGTCGCAAGGGCGGCAGCGGCGCGCGCGCGGGCTGGCGCCCCCATGCATGAGACAACAGCACACTGACGGCGCGGTGACATGGCGGCGAGGCGCACGAGCAGGACGGTGACCACGCGCATGAGCACGCGCTGCAGCGAGCCCAGGCTGTCCACGCTCTGCAGCAGCGTCGCCGTGCGCCCGAAGAATGTGTGCTTGCCCGTCTGCTCCACCGTCGCGTGCACCTGGCGCGCGCTTGCCTCGGTGCCTGAGCCCCTGGCCAGCAGGCCGTCTGGGCGGCGAGCCGAGCGGCTCGTTGCGCCCGCCTGCGGACTTTAAACATTACCCAGGCTAAGCAGCTTGAGGTAGAGAAGTCCCACCACGCTATAGCTTGTATCCTCCGTGACCCAGGGCTGGGCTGTGCCGCCGAGCCGAACACCTGTACGACACCAGCGGGACTGGCTCGCCCCGCGCTCAAGCACAAGCGCTGCCAAAGCGCTCGCGAGCCGCGAGCCCGAGCGCGCCGCACCTCGCCCCGCACGATGGTGCCGCCCATCATGGCCGGCTCGCCCGCTCGGAGGGTCACCGGCAGCGACTCGCCCGTCAGCGCGCTCTGGTCGACGTCAACGGTACCCTCCACCACCTGGCCAGCCATCGGAGGCCAGGGTAAGGTTAGGGCCTGTACTCTACGCCCCGGCCCAGCCAGTCTGAGTGTGCATTTTCCAGCCAGTACCGTTGTGTTGAGCGCATGCGCGCTGCCGCCATGCGCATGTGGCGTGGTAGGGTCTCCGGGGCAGAGGCTCGCGAGACATCTGCTCAGTGGCGCGTGCGACAAGCTGCGGCAGCCCATGGCGGCACGCGCGGGCGCGGGCAGCGCGCGCCTTGCAGTCCGCCGGAACGTGCGAGCCGGACGCCAGCAGCACGAGGTCGCCCGGGACCAGCGCGGCCGCGTCCAGGGTCTGCCAGACCCCGTCGCGCCGCGCGGTCGCCTGCGGCCGCAGCGACGCCTTGAGCGCGCGCACCGCATCGCCCGCCTTCGTCGTCTCGTACCTGCACGCCGCGCGCTCGGCGCCCGCCTCGGAGTGCAGTACGCATGCCCAACCCTACCCTAACCCTAACCCAACTTAGGATGCCTGCAGCCTCTCTTTACTGCAAGACCACAGCGAGCGGCTGGAGGCGGCGGCAGGGCGCCGGCCGGCGCGCACCAGGCGATGAACGCGTTGACGAACTGGATGAGCAGCAGGATGAGCATGTCGACCCAGTTGCCGGTGGCCGCCTCCACCAGCACCGCCAGCCAGATCATGATGGGCATGGGCATGACCAGCTGCGCGGCCGCACCGGGCATCGTGGGCATGGGCATGGGCGCATGGGCATGATGCGCATGGGCATGACAAGCTATGACGGACATGGGCAGGACCAGCTATGCTGGGCATGGGCATGACCAGCTGCGTGGCCGAAGGCGTGCGTCGGCGCCCGGGCAGGTATCAAGCAAGCACGTGGCGCAGGCGCGCTGCCGGCCTCTAAATCTGCCGCGGAGCGCGCGCACTTTGGGCCGGACAGCGAGGGGCCGCCCCGTGCTGCACGCTGGCCCATTCAGGCACGAGCAGGGCCGGGCCGCTGCCGACTCTGGCTGGGGGCAGCAGGCGCCGCGCTCGGCCGCACTGGCTTCGACCATGGTGCCCATCTCCGTCCCGCTGCCAGGCCAGGGCCGAGGCTACCCGCGGAGCGCAGGCCCGCTAGCTCACGCACCAGCTTGAGAAAGATGAGCAGCTTGGAGGTGTGCCGCTCCTCCAGCTCGTTGCGCCCGTGCACCGCCAGCAGCTGCTCCGCCGCTGCGGGGCGTGTGCGCGCGCGCGGCGTCAGCCGGGCCGGGCCCCGCCGGGCCCGCCTCATGCACCGCGCGCCTGCTACGGGGCGGGCGGCATGCGGCACGGAGGTACGGCGCGCAGGGCCGTGCGCGCACCCAGACAGCTGGCAAAACAGGCGGAAAGGGGCCCAGCCATTTGCAGTTGGGGCTCAAGCCGTTCAAGGCTGGGGTTCACCTGCGGAGCTCAGGCCGCTGGGAGGCTCGGGGGACGGGCTCGCGCCCGGCCCCTTTGACCCCGGGCGCGCCGCGTCCGGCGCGGCGTGCGCGCCGTCCGGGCCTGCCCGGGGCCCGCCGTTGCCGTCCTCCCGCACTGCCAGCTCCGTATGCGCGCCGTTCGTGGCGACGGAGGCGGCCGGGGGCGGCTGATGGGCCCATCCCGCCGGGCCGCCCGGGGCGCTGGCCATGGCGGCCTGTCAGTGGCCGGGCTCGCGCCCAGCGCCCAGCATGGCTACCCGGCTGGACCCACGCCTCCCAGCTCCTCGATCGCACACCTGGCGGAAAGCTTGCGTCCACAGTAAGCACATGGTACTGAGTGAGAGTCCCAGACCATGTTTCCACCAAACAAAGTGACTCCTTACTTGCCTGAGCTATGAATAAACTTCATGCACAGAGTCTGGCACCGCAGCTAATATGGCACCGCAGCTGAGGTGCATTGAACCCAAGAACCTGCACAGTCGCGAACCACTTACCTGCCGGTGCAGAATAACGCACCTGCTTGGACTTTAACCTGGGTGCTCAAGGACTACCGTAGCGCGTGGGTGCAGGCAGCGTGCCTTGGTGGCCGTGCAGCTCAACTGTGCAACGCGATGGCTTGTACTATTGCGTAACAAAACCGCGTAAATTGTACAAGGCGGTAAGCAAATATGACGAGGAGTATTCCAACAAGCTTGCTTGGCTCCTTCACCCACTTCACAGCAAGGAAGCACGCCCGCTCTACTAGTAACTCACCTCGGACCCTTGAGGGCGCAGGGTTGGCGTTTCGGACGCAGCTGTTTCCGGAACCAAATATGATATCGGTCCCGCTTGGCGCTGCCAGCAACGGTGTGTACGAGCGTGCCTCAGTGCGTTCTCATGGTGACGAACAGCATGGGGGACGCCCAAGCAGCGCTTGAGGCCATCGTCGCTGCCAGCAACGACACTGAGGCCCTGGCGATCGCAATCAAGGAGGCCGCATTCCTGGACGCCACGCCGGGCGAGGCGCGCCAGAAGCTGCGGGGTGCGGCTCCCGCGCCCCAACAGGCACCGGGGCCTGAGCGCAAGCCCTGCGCGACCCGCGCCGGACCCTGACCCCACTGCCGCACGCCCGGCAGCCGCCAGGACCAAGCTGCGGAAGATCAAGGCCGATGAGGCCGCCAAGAAGCTGCTGCTGGCGTCCAAGAATGCGGCCGACCGCTCGCCGCACGCCAAAGAGGTGCGCACGCGGCAGCCTTCCTGACGCTGCCCTGCAAGACACACACCGAGCAGATGGAGTGCATATTGCACACTCCCTGTGTTGAGCTTGCAAATATAAGAGCTCTTTTTACCACAGCTGATAATACAATTCAATCCAAGCACGCCCTGCTGTTGCTTGCAAATAAAGTGTCAGGGCAGCCACAGCCTGTCTCCAACCACACATTATGCAGTCTGCGTTGCAATGCACAGGCGCGCGCGCGCGCCGCGGCAGTCGTACAGTGCGGCCGAGTTTGACGCGCTGTCGGAGAAGTACGCCGCGCTGAACTGGCGCATCGTGTCCAAGCCGGGCGGCGCGACGGTCAAGCCAGACGAGTTCTACACCTTGTACGGGCGCGCTGCCCGCCTCCCAGCAGCCCGTACTACTGGACCCCTCCTACTTTGCTCTTGGTTGATAGAAACTGTCACATGCGTGCTCACCCGACATAGCGAAGCTCGTGGTGTTGAATAGGGCAGCGCTACTGCAGGTACCACATGCAGGCGGCGCAAGGTGACAACGAGGGCGAGCGGCCGATGTGGGCCGAGAAGGGCGGGCTAGACTTTGAGGGCCGCGCGCGCTGGGACGCCTGGACAGAGCGCAAGGGCATGAAGCCGCCGCGCGCTAAGATGCTCTTCGTGCAGGTGCCGCCCGCTCGGCGCCCATCGTGTGCCGCCCTGCCGCCTTCTCCCTGGGCTGCCTTTGTCCCCTCTGGTGGGGAGGCCCCAGGCTGGGGCGTGTTTGTACATCTGTGTGATGAGCCTTGCTGCATGCTGCAGTACAAGCTACTTGTCGTGAAGGGTTTCACTCTGAAGGCACCTGATGGTCATAGATCATGGTAGGCTGCGTTCGGCGACGTTGTGCTCACTGCAGCTAGTGTGGGCCCTGCGCACAGAACTACTACGAGTTCACGCCGCGTGCGATGTACATGGACGGCCGGTAAATGGGGCCGGCATGCTGGGAGCAGAGACTGCTTTTTTCTACCCCCACTTGCAAAGGCCACTTGCTCAATGCATGCACCATGGATGGGCGTAGACGTAGAGTGAGTCCATGGCTGCAGCACAATACCCTTACCAGAGCATGGCCTGCTCAGGGGTTCATGTATACTTGTCATGGAGGATCCCACCCTGCAACTTTTTGCCACACCAACGTGCTGCGCTTTGCTGGCACTAGCTTGTTGAAGCCATGCTTGATGCTCCGTCATGCAAACTGCCTCACATCACATGCGGCTTACTCAGCTGTTGATGCCAAGCCTTGTCACCATGTGGCCATTTCAAGCGGCATCCCTGTCATCAACTCAGATATATAAGCGGGCGCGCCACACGCCCATGTGGGGCGGCGCTGCTGCGCAGGACACACGGCAACAAGACACGGACAGGGGCGCTCAAGAGGATCCAGAAAAAGTACCCCAGCAGGCCCCCTCGGCTCATGCGCCGCCCGCTGCGCCCTGGGTGCCTCCCACAGCAGGCTCACTCATCGTCGCTCCAGTCCTGTATGTTGCGTGCCGCTGATGAGTTGGCGTCCCTTGCGCGGCCCAGCGGCGCCCTGTCCGATGCGGCGCCGCCTGCACCCCCGGCTGCGCCCGCACCCGGCTTGCGCCCTGCGCCGCCCGCCGGCGGTCCGGCTTTGGCCGCGGACGCCTCCCAGAAGCTGCGCAAGCCTGCCACGCCCCCGCGCGGCTCGCCATCCTTGCCGCGGCCGCCGCGGCCGTCGCCTTCGGACTGCTCGAGCTTCACCGCGCCAAGAGCGTCCCTGCCCCGCCCGCCGCTGCCGCGGACGGCGCGGTCGAGCGCGCGGGCCCCGCAATTCTCCTTGGCTGGGCCGCCCCGCGCCGCTGTGAGGTTATGGCCCGCGGGCTGCCCCGCAGGGCCTCTGGGCGCGCTCGCTGCCGATCCCTGGCGCTGCCCCTCCGCCTGCGCGCATGCGGCAGGCGCCGCCGCTGCGGCCACGGCCCCAGGCGGCGCCGGCACGGCCGGCTCGGCCTTGACAGGCGCGCCTCCCGGCGCCGGGCGGGTTGCCGCGGTGGGCTCCTGCGCGCCGCACGGCCGCCCGTCGGGCTGCCAGGCGGCGCCGCGCCCAGTGCCCGCGTCATCCTCCTCGTCGCCCTCTGCAGGCTGCACAGCCCCCGCCCACCCGCCGGGCTGCCGCGGCTCGCCTCTCGCCTCGCTGCCGCTGTTGCGCGGAGGAGCGGCGCCACACTCCTCCTCCCCCTCATCGTCGGCCCTTGCGCAGGGCGCCGCATCATCGTCCGGCCCGGCGCCACCGTCCTCTGACAGCGCGGCCGCGGCGAGCGCGGCGGTGATGCCGGCCACGTCGGCGCCGTCGCCGCCGCCGGCCCCCGCAGCCTCCGTGGCTGGGGACGCGCCGCCGCTGCCATCCTGGCCGCCCGCGTCGCCCACGGTCGCGGCCGCAAGCGCGGCCGTGATGGCCGCTACGCCCGCATCCGGCGCGGCGCCCGCCTCTTCCTCATCGCCCTCATCCCCATCGCTGGGGCTGCCGGGCGGCGCAGCGCCCACCGCAGCGGCGTCCGCATTGCCGCCCTCGTCTTTCACGCCGCCGCCGGCGGCGTCGGCGCTGCTGGAGCCAGGTTCTGCGCCGGCAGGGGCTCTGCCGGCAAGCGCAGCCGCGGCGGCGGCTGCGGCCACCTCCTCGGCGACCTGCATGGCATGGCGGGCACTGGGTAACGGGGCCGCTCACTCACACGCAGAGGATGCTAAACGTGCAGTGATTGCGCTCGCAGCGCTTGTAAGACTTCGCGGTGCGCCTGCTCCCACCCACTCGGCCTGAGAGGCAGCCGCGGAGGAGGGGCGTGGCAGGCGGCAGCGATGCGGATTGGCTGGCGCGCCGAGCACACGCGGACCCTGCCTGCCAGCAGCTCAACGCAATACTTGATATGAAAGCTGTGCCTTGAGCACTGTGCCTGATTGCAGCGCAAAAGGCCAGCCCGGCGCGCGCGCCTCCACGGCCGCTGCCGCCAGGCGCTCCTCGAACGCGTCCATGTCCGCCCGGAGCTCCGCCGACTGCTTCGCCAGCTTCCGGGCCTTGCCGGCCAGCGCCTGCGCCGCGCGCAGCGCGGCGGGGCTCCGCGACTGTGTGTGAGGGTGCAAGGGGGGACGGCTTCGGAGCACAATGTGTGGCCCGCGTTCGCGCGCATGTGATCATGAGCCTGGCAGCACAGGCGCTGGGACTGTGCATGCGACACCAACAGGGCGTCCAGAGCGCTCGGGCTGAGCGCCCTTTGCATGTCCGGACAGTGCCCCATCTGAAAAGGGATGCTCTACCCTAACCCCACCTTGAACGTGGCCAGGACCTCCTCGTCGGCCAGCGCGTGGCGGTAGACCTTGAGCAGCTCCGCCATCTTGCGATACCCCTTCTCGCTGTAGCCCAGCTGCGCGCGCGCGGACCCGCCCCGCGCAGCTCAGCAGCATGCCGGGCGCCACGCTTTCAAATCAAATCAACAACAGCGCGGTCCCGCCGCGCCCGCTCCCGGAGCGCTGCCCGGCCGCCTGCCCCAGCTGTGTACCCCACGGTGCGAGGCCGGCGGCGCCACGAGCGCGGCGCCTGCGGCCCGCCCGCGCCTGCGCCAGGCAGAAGGCCAGGTTGCGCCACTGCGGCGGCGCGGCGGCGCCCTCGAAGCGCGCGAGCAGCTTGTCCACCAGCGCGTCCGCCTGGCGGTCGCGCCCGATGTAGCCCAGCAGCGTGCGCATGATCGCCTGGAAGCCCGCCGGCGGCAGGCCGGGCTCCGCCGCCAGCGCCGACAGCATGTCCGGCAGCAGGTTGTAGATGGGGTTGGTGCCCTGCGCGGCGCCCCCGGGGGGTTTTTTTTCCTCACCCTGGACGCATCGCCGCCCGAGCCGCGCGGACGCGCTTGCATGCACCTGACTGCGTTGGAATCTGCTGTCGTGCCCTGCGTCCGGCCATGGTGTGTGGCAGCGTGGGCGCCAGTAGCCCGCATGGCGCCACGGCCGCCGGCACGCCGGCGGTGCTGGGGCCGCAGATATAGGGTACAGGGTGTAGTGCGCGCGCGCCTTGCACGCCTTGTTGGCCAGCTCGTGGAAGAAGAGCGCGGCGAGCGCGGCGATGCGCGGCTCGTCGTCGCGCAGGCGCAGCGCCAGCGCGGCCACGTGGCCCTTGACCTTCATCATGTCGTTGAGGATGAGGTGCGTGAGCACCATCAGGCTCGTCTTGCGCACGCCTGCGCGCCGCCCCGGCCGGTGACGGCCGCCGGGCGCGCCCCTTGATACTCACACACCAGACAGCTCTCCCAGCTCTGCAAGCAAAAACAGGCAACGGAGCACACCCTGTGTTCAGCAACATTCAAGGGGTCACATCGCTTTAGGGCAAAAATGCAAAAGTGCGGAGTGTGGCGGGGCCGGGCGCCCGTACTGGGCGCAGGGTCGGCGAGCGGCTGGTACAAGTGCGCGGTCCAGGGCTCGACCAGGTTGGGGAAGCGGAAGGCCAGGTCGCCCAGCGCGATGATCAGGTTGCAGCGCACGCCCGGCTCCACGGCCCTGCGCGCGCGCGCTGGGCGCGCGTCGAGCCCTATACCCAACCGCAGCGCCCGAGCGCATGCTGGCCGCCGCTCGGCCCCGTGAACGGCCCCGCAGGCATCGACGCCTGCATGCATGCAGCAGGCCAGGCACTGGTCTGCCGGCGCGCGCGGCCGGGGTGTGCGCTGTGGTGCGAGGCGCGCGCCGGGTGTGCAGCAGCGTGATGAGCAGGCGCAGGTTGTCCTCGCAGAACGCCGCGCTGGTGCACATGAGCCGCGCGAGCGCCAGCAGCGCGGCGCCCCGCAGCGCCGCGTGCGCGCCCAGGAGCGCTCTGCGCAGGTATCATCCAGGTTCGCTCATGCTCGTGCACGCCATGCGGTAGTGCAAGAGCAGCAATGATTACGCCTCAGGTGAGGCCCCACATGTGACACACACGCGTTCAGACCACAGACCGCACTCAGAGCGCGCCTTTGCTCGCGCTGGATTCACCACCATACGATGGGCGCATGCGCGGCTCGCGGCGCAGTTCCAGCCAAACGGCCAGCCACGGTGTCTGGCCATAACCATGCCCCAAACTATCCAGGGGGCACGGCGGCGCACGGGCGCGCCTGCTGTGGCAGAAGGCAGCCACCAGCGGCGCGTAGCGGCCGACCAGCCCGCCCGGCGCCAGGATCTCGGCCTCGGCGGCCTCCTTGAGCGCGTCCAGCTCGGCGTCCGCCGCGGCCGCGCCGACGCCCAGCTGCGCCGCGATGTCCTCCTCGCCGCCTGCGTGCCCCGCGCGCGCTCACGAGTGCGCGGCGCCGCAGGCGCTGCCTGCTGCAACCGCGCCTCGGGCATGCGGCCACAGCCGCCCGCGTCCACACGGCGCAAGCCCCCGATGAGCGCACGGTGGCCCAACAGGATATCAGATCGGAGCGCACAGCACACCAGGGAGACAAACAACCTACCCACAACCGCCCACGCATCCATGGGCGTCAGCCATGGACGCAGCAGGGCGGCACAGGTCATCAGGCAGCTGCCTGCCGGCCTCACGCGGTCCGTCGGCTGGACGGCCGGCCCGGGCGCACCGTGCGCGGCCGCACCGCCGTCCGCGCCGCCGTCCGCGGCGCCCTCCGAGCGCGCCGCGGCCGCCGCCCTCTCGGCCGCGGCGCGCTGGGCGCGCACGGCGCGTGCCACGCGCTCCCCGTGCACCAGCTGCTGCATCGCCACCTGCGACGCGACGCGCGTCGGGCGCACAGCCGGCATGGTATCATGGCACTGTGAGCGCTTAGTGAGGATCCCCACAGCGTGCAACAGGGGAACAGTCAAACAGTTGTCAACAGCATGCCTTAAGATTATGCAGAATGCTCGCGCACATGCGCGCACGTCCTGTGGCCTCGCCGCCGTCACGCACAGAGTGCCGCTTGCGCCACTCTAGCACGAATCGTTCGCTTGGCACAGCGAACGACCGCGTGTGTATCGAGTGAGGGCGCGTGCGGCCGGGGCGGCGCGCCTGGCCGAGCGCGTGGAAGAAGTGCGCGAGCGCGCCGGACGGCGCCGCGTCGCCGCCCGCGCCCAGCCGCCCCAGCGCGGCGGCCGCCAGGCGCTCCAGCACGGCCGCCGCCAGCGCCGCCGGCTCCGGGTGCAGCGCGTACACCGCTGCCACGGCCTCCTCCGCCGCGCCATACCAGCAGGATTCCGGCAGGCCCTGCCCGGGCCCTGACCCTAACCCCGGGTCGCCGCGCGGCGCGCCCGGCCCCGCAGCGCCCGGCCCCGCGCCAGCCCCGGCGGCGGCGGCGGGCGCGCCGGCGTGTCCAGGGTCAGGGTCGGAGAGCATAGGGTTCATGCAGGGCTGCAGCAGCACGCCCGCCAGCGCCTGCAGCGCCGGCCGCAACTCGCTCGGCGGCGCCGGGTCAGCGGCGGCGGCAGCGCCAAGGCGGCGCAGCGCGGCGGCGGCCGCGCGGGCCGCCACGGCGTCCGGGCGCTGCCGGCTGAAGCCGACCTGCGCGCTGGCGCCCAGGCTCGGGGCGGGGGCATCGTGCGCACGATGCGCCCATGTGAAGCAGGCCCGCACGCACTTGCCAGCCTGCGGCACGGGTCGCGCGCGGCTGGAAGGGCGCCAATCAGCCGCATGCAAAATTGCTGGGTGGGAGGGGGTGCTCGGTCGCTGCGAGGAGCGCGCCTTCAGCAGCAGGCCCAGGCGCTCGCCAACGACCTCCGGCCGCTTGGCGGCAACCATCGCGAGCAGCTCTAGCGCGCCGCGCAGCTCGCGCTGCGAGCCTTCGCCGCCCTCGTCGGAGCTTGTAGAGTCTGCGTCGGCGCCAGCGCCGGCGCGGGCGGCCCCGTTGGGCGCGTCCGCGCCGTCATCGCGAGCGTTCGCCGTAGCAGGGGTGCCAGCCGGGCACTGGCCTCCGGCCGCCGGCACGGCGAGCAGCGCGCGGTGCGCGCGGTCGGCGGCCCACCACAGCGCCTGCAGGAGGGCGCGCCGCGGGGCTCGCCATGCGGGCCAGTGATGGGACGGACCCTGCCTGGTTCACCGCCACACTGACGCAGCAAATGGGCAAGGAGGCCCCCGTCAAGGGTCGTGCTGCCTCGGCTGGGGCACCGGCCGGCTGCCAACCTGGGCGGGACATGCGGGCCGGCCTGGTGCCCGGCCTGGGGGAGCGGCGGCTTGCGGTCAGCCGCTGGAGCGGCCAGCGCCCTGGCTAACGCGTGAGCATCTTGCCCTACCACATACCCTGCCCCACCATAACCCGTCATGCAATGCACCAGTGTGGCAGCCGCCCGTGCACAAGCCACCTGCGCGCAAGCTGCCTGCGTGCATGGGGGCTGGCATTGACCTGGATGGGTTGGGGCCAGATTTGGGGTAGGGCACCGACCTGGATGTGCAGCGGCCGCAGCAGCGGCGCGGGCTGGCGCAGCAGCAGCTGCGCCACGACCTCCTCCAGCGCGCTCATGTCCCCTGCCCCCCGAAAAATGTTTCCAGAGAATAACTCTTCTCATACAAGCCTGGTGATCACGCGCTCCGCGGGGACGAACAGGCCTGCAGCTCCCGCTTCCCCAAAGTGCTGGCTCAGCACAGCCGGGCTCCGCGCGCGCAGCGTTGCCGGCTCCGCGCAAGGCACTGGAGAGAGGCGGCGGGGCGGGGCGGGGCGCGCCGAGCGAGGCGCCGTAGGTCAGGCCGATCAGGCTGAGCGCGGCCTCCTGCGGCGGCCGGCCGGCCAGGTGCAGCTCGTCCAGCGCGTCGACCACCGCGTCCCTGACGCCTGCGCGTGCGGCCCCGGAGCCTGAAGGCACAGGCGGAGCAGGCAGCGCTCTAGAAGGCGGGCGCCGCCCGCCAGGCAGAATCGTCGGCAGAGCAGGCGCCGGGTGCTGGGGTGCCGCCCCAGCTGGCGGCTTCCGCCTCACAGACACTGCGCGACGTACAGGTGCGGCGGGTACGCGGTTGCCGGCCAGAGCCAAGGGCTGCACTGTAAAGTGACGGCTGTTCCCCATGCACACCGGCATGTGCACCGGTGACCTGTCGGATACTTGACATGCAATCGCCGGGCGCGCACTTTGCTCGCGCGAGAAGACCAGCGGCAGCATGCGCCGCAGCGCCGCCGGCGCGCCCGCGACGCCGAAGCGCGCCGCCGCCAGCAGCAGCGTGATGGCCTCGGACACGTCGCTCTGCACGGCGCTGCAGAAGCAAGGAGGCGCGTGAGGCGCACCGCGTACTGAAATGTACATAGTCAAGCTGCGCTGCACCAAGATGCACGCGCATGGTCACAGTAAAGGTAAGCTGAAAGAGATGTACCGAGGGCTTTCCTCTTGTGTGAGTTCCAGACTTTGGTACATGGGCCTTGTCACTTTCATCCACAGACCAGCAAGCAGCGCTTTGTTCCTCTCCAGCTGTGCACATGGCGGCGGCGAGGGTCGGCACGCACACGCATGCGCGCATGCACGGCGCAGCAGCAGCGCGCGCCTGGCCAGCAGCTGCGTCAGCAGCGGCAGCGCGCCGGCGAGCGCGCGCGTGAACGCCAGCGCGGCATCCAGCGAGGCGACCACCGTCCGCACCTGCGCCGCCGTGCCGTCCAGCCCGGCCCCTGCGCGCCCCGGAGGTCGCCATGGGCCGGGCGCGCCGCTCCTGCCTCAGTACTGGTGAGCTGCACATGGGTGGCAGCACGCGTGCCAGCCTGTGAGCCCGGTCAGGCTGGCGTCTGACGCAGGCACCCTGGAAAGCGTGTGCAGTGGCGGGCTTGGAGCTGCTGCTCACCTCTGCGAGCTGTTGCTCACGCCTGCTGCCCAGTGACCGCCACATGCACCCGGGCACAGGCGCATGCCCAACTACTTCACATTCCCAGCCGCTGGGGCTCTGCCAAACCGCCTGTCTGTGGAAACACGGCCGCTCACCGCCATACACCAGTCCATGCAGGCGCCAGTAGCTCAGGAGTGTGTCACGTGCAGGCGCGCTCGTCCCGGCCGCTCGGCCAGGACTTGTCAAGCACGCTGGGGGGTCACCTGCGGTCGGTGCGACCTGCTGCGAGCCCGCGCGCATGGCGGCCTCGTCCACATCCATGGCCTCCGCATCGCTCCCGGGAGCCTGGCCCGGGTCGGGGTCAGCGTCTGCGCCGCCCTCCCCGGCTGCGCCCGGGTCGCCCGCGCCGCCAGGCTCGCCGCCGGCGCCCCCGGAGGGAGACGCGCCGCGCTCGGGCCAGGCTGCTGCGGCGTGGGCTGGCTCAGGCTTCACGGGCTCCAGTTCCTGCGCCGCTTGTTGCAGCGGTCGCGAGTTGAAGGGCCACTGTCAATCCAGCGGCCAGGTACAGACTAGCTGCTGGGCTTGCTGTGCATCGGCGCTGAAGTGTTGTCTGCCTAGGAGGCTGCAGCTTGCCCCGCAACGCATGGCGCCCAGCCACTGGCACTGCACACTGAGCGGTCTTACAGCACGCGCATGCAAACAGCAATGCGAGCATCAGGTGAGCCGGAGCGTTGATGCAGCTCTCAGCAGGTGAGTGGCCCGCCTGCGGCGCGCGTGCCACCGGAGCAGGGGGCCTCACGGCCTCGCACTCGCAGTGGACACCCTATCATACCCTGCCCTGCTGTCGGCAGCGCCAGGCGCACCTCCAGGCGCGCTTGGAACTGCGCGAGCGAGGCGGCAAACTCGGCCTCCGGCAGCCGCGGCCCGAACGGGTTGCTGGCCAGCAGCTCGCCCAGCAGCTGCAGCGCCGCCTTGCGCACCAGCGACGACTTGTCCTCCAGGCGCCCTGCGGCCGCGGCGCCGGCCTGTGAGAGCAGGTTTGCGCAGCCCATGCGGCCTCTTGAAGCGTCCCACCACCTGAGCATGGTGCCCGCGGCCCGTCAGCAGCTGGCAGCAGGGTTAGAGCGCCAAGCTTGCCGTTCTGGCTCCGGGTGACCTTGATTGCCTTCAAAGCATGACAATAGTAAGCCCAACTTCTGTCATCTACAGAGCACTTGCTACAGTGCACAACAGGTCGAAGACGTGCGCGTGCACGCATCACATGCGAGTCCGGCATCCTGTTGTGGTACACTGGCAGCAGCAGCCCAGCCCGGGCAGGTCACTGGCATGCGGGCGTGGCCGCGGGGCCTCGCGCCCCGCCCGTGCGGGCGCGGCGCACCGACGGCCAGGCGCGTGACGCAGAGCCAGTGGCCGAGCGGCAGCGCGCTGGCCGACGCCAGGTGCGCCCAGGTCTGCATGACGCGCGCGCGCGTGAACGCGTTGGCGTCCAGCGCGCGCTCGACCAGCGTGTCGAGCAGGCGCTGCTTGCTCAGCTGGCGCGCGCGCGCGCCTGCGGCGCAGGCGGCTTCTTGGTCGCTTGAGCGGGGGCGGCCAAGCAGGCCGCGGCGGGCTTGCTTGAGACGCACCCAGCGCCTGATGTTGTGTGGTGCTGTGTGAGCACACGCCAGAGCTGCCAGCCGCGCACCATGCTGCTAACACCCATCATTACTGAGTGCTGCCTCAGCTACTGCAAGCGCACGCCACACAGACTCCGCGGTGGCATGGATGCGGGTGGATGTACACTTGTGGGGCAATCATCTGGCGGTGTTCTAGTGCTTGAGTCTCCCAGGAAAGAGAGCGCGTGAACTTCTGTGACATGCACAAGGTCCTGCACATGCGCATGTCATACAAGCCCACCAGGCTGCACGCACCCTGCGCATCAGCCTCGTCCTCAGGCGCCGGCACGAACGCGCGCGCGATCAGGTGCCCGAGCGCGATCACGATGGCGGAGCGCAGCGAGTACGCGCGGCCGCCCAGGTGCGGCGCCAACAGCGCAATGTGCGCCGCCACCGTTCGTGGCACCCTGAGACAGTGCGCTCGCGCATGACACTCGCGCCGTGGGTTGCTGCACAGGTCATGGCTAGGAGCCACATGTTGGTCACTGCCGTCTCTCGTCCAGACCGCGCGCGGCACACTGGCAAGCGCCTTCTCTGGCGCGACCTCGAGTGAGAGCAGAGGTTCTCCAGCGCCGGGCATCAGAGCACCGCGCGCACCGGGCGGCCAGCTCCGCGACGAAGGCGGCCACGTTGCGCACGCCGCCCGTGCCGGCGGCGTCCTCCTTCTGCTGGCGCTCGTACACCGCGGGGTCCACCGCCGCGACCTCGCGCAGCAGCTCCACGGCCTGCAAAGTGGGGCCGGCCGCCCGATGCAGGCCGCGCGGCGCTAGGCGGCGCCGCCACACTGCTTGTGAGCGCTCTCGCAAGGGAGCAGCTAGCCCCGCCAACGTGCATGCGGCGCGCCCTCCGAAAGATGATCCTGGTGAGGTGCAAAGTGTGCGCAGGTACAGGAATGCGCTCGTGCAGGCTGTGTGCAATTGTGCCCGGAAGCGGAGCGCGGCGGGCGTACCAGGCGGCTGTCCCCGACCTTGGCCTCTGCGAACTCGGCCAGCTCGGCCAGCGCCACCGCCAGGTGCTCGTGCCGCGCCAGCGCGGCCGCCAGCGCGCCCGCCACGGCCTCCAGGCCGCCGTAGCGCAGCGCGCCCGCCGCCAGCACCTCGAACACCGCCTGGCGCGCCAGCTTGCCGCGCATCGCGCCCGCGCTCTCGGCGAGCTGGTGCGCCTGCGCGCGCGATCGCCGCGGCCTGGACGCGGGGCCGGAGCGCAGGATGATGTCCCAGCACGGCCTGCATACGCGTGGAAGGCAGTTGCAGGCCAGGCCTGACATTGGAGTCATGAGCGCAAGCATGGACACGCAACCCACGTGGTGTCAAAGCACGAGACCCAGCGCAGCCCGCATGGACACGCAGTCTTGAGCGCAGCGCGCATGGCCCCGCACCCTCCTGCCGGAGGATCGCTGCTGGCGCGCGCACGCACCGTGGCCGCCCACGCTCGCAGCAGGCGGTCGTCCGGGCGCGCGGGGCGGTAGAGCGCGGCCAGGTCGGCGCCGGCGATGAGCGCGAGCGCGCGCGCCAGCTGCTCGCGCTGCCCGTCCCAGTCCCAGCTCAGCAGCTCCTCGTGCGGCGCGGCGCGCTTGCGCGCGCGGCCCTTACCGCCCGCCGCGCCTGCGAGCGCGCCACACGCGGCCTCGTAGGGCGCGCGGAGCGCACCGCGCACTCGCCGCCGCAGGCTTTGCAACTGTTCAGGCGCCAGCGGCTGGCTGCGTGTGCAGGGCGGGCGCACCGACAGCGCCGGGCGCGGCCGCCGCTGCCGCGCGCACCTCCGCCTCCGCCGCGGAGTACAGCCAGGACAGGAAGAAGACGTAGGCGTGCAGCGCGTTGCGGTGGCCGGCGGCGGCAGCCTCGCGCTCGCCGCCGTCGTCGCCGGCGGCCTCCGCCGCCACTAGCGCCGACACGGACAGGCACAGCACCGACAGGTTGGAGCACAGGCCATCGACCAGACGGCGCCGCGCGATGCTGTCCAGGTGCGCAAAGCCCCTGCGCGCGCTCGCTGGAGCTGCTCTAGTGAATGCCGCAGAGACTGCGGGGCATCGACAGACACGCGCAGGCTCAAACGAGCAATGGCACCACAACGGGGCTGGTGGCGTTGTCGCAGGTGCTGAGTGCACCGGGCACCGGCAACCTATATAGCAAGATGGCCAGAGTGGCTTCGTATATATCAGGATGGGCCATACTGGCTTCAGAGGGAGCGCGCCTGATGAGCGAGTACACCTGGTCGAATACGGCTTGCTCCACGATGCTGAGCGCATCGTGGTTGCAGACCTCATACAGTGCTCCTACGCATTGTGCGCACAGCGGCGCTTCAAACCGACAGCGGGCTTGCTACGAGCAGATAGGCCGCCGGTGTGAGTGCCCGTGCGGGAGGCCCTCACGCTCTGCAAACTCGTTCACATCCTCCTTTGACAGCCCCGCAAACTCCGTCACAGCCAGCACTTTCAGGCCTGGCGCCTTGTCCTCGTCGAGGAGGTCCTCGGGCTGCGCAGGGATGACGAAATCCATGCTGCTCCCCTGTGCTAACAACACACGCATTGAGCCATGGCGCGCTGCCAGCCGCAAGGCCCACTGTCGTGCGCAAGAGCGTCCTGCTCAGCACTGCTCAGCTGCAGCGGTCGCTGTGTGTCACTGTCGCTGTGTACACCTGAGCCATTTTCTGTTTGCTCCAAACTTAAATGCGCAGAATAAATTTTTTAATTAATATGTAACCACAGTGTACAGCTTTTCCTGCGCAGCGCAAGCAAGCAAAAGCTGCCTACTTTTTCTGAGTGGCACCCGTCTGACGTATGTCGCGCAAGCCCTGTCTGCCCGTCGTATGCGCACGCCGCTAGTACGTGCGAAGCCCTGCACAGCGAGGCATGGGCTCCCACGACCGTGCAGGATGTGCCGCACGCAGTGCTGAACTGCAGCCAGCACATCAGGCGCGGCCTTCTTCACGGCACTGAGGGGGCGGACTGCGGCTGCATCTACCTTGTGCTGCTGCCAAAGCGCTTTGCCTCGCTCAGGCGCGCTGCCGGCCGCACAGGCGTCTTTCATTGCGCTGCCCGACGAGCTGCTGGGCGGCGTCCTGCGGCGCGCCTGGGCGGACAGGCCGCGCCGCCCTGCGGCGGAGGAGGTGCGCGCCGCGGCCGACCTGGCGCTCGTGTGCCGCCGCGTGCGCGAGCTGCTGCGCACGCTGCCGCTGCCGCTGGACCTCGACTTCAGTGCGGCGCCACTGAGCGCGGCCCAGCGCTGCTGGCTGCTCGAGCCCGCGCAGGCCGGCCGCGTGGAGGCGGCTAAGTTCTATGTTGCTTTCGAGGCAGATGAGGTCGCCCTGTGGGAGCAGCCGGTGCTCAAGAACTTTCTGGCCCTGCACGGCGGCACGCTGCTGCGGCTGTCAGGCGTGCCGCTGCGGCTTGTGGCCTGCGTGAGCCAGGAGGACCGGCCCGCCGTGGACCTGAGCGGCCTGCGCCTCACCGCGCTGGGCGTTGACTGCTGTGACGTTATTGGCCTGCTGCACATGGACGACAATGCGGGTGCAAAGTGTCTATGGTTGTGGCCCGAGCGCCTGCCAGGCGCTCTGGAGGAGCTGCACCTGCTCGGCCTGGACGGTAACTGGCCTGGGTTCCTAGCGTGGGCGCCGCAACCAATGCCAGGCTTGGCAGGGCGCCTGCCGCGGCTGCACACCCTCCGCGTGACGAGCGTGGAAGCTGACTTACCATTGGGCGATGATGACACCCGGGAAACACAACTGTGCGTCTATGAAACCCCCCTTCTGGAGAGCTCCTCCGGCTTGCGGGAGCTCAAAGTGGGTGGGGCGGACATTGATAATTATGACGACCTGTTTGGCCAGGTCAGGTCTCTGCGCATTGTTGCTGTTGGCTGCGTGCGCTTATGGAATGACCAGGATGATGTGGCCACGTTTGTGGACCGCCTCTGCCCCGCTGGCCTGCAGGCTGCAGAGCTGTGCGCTGCGGATAACATCGATGTGCTCCCCAGTGAAGGTCCGTCTCTTTATTCAGTCGTGCGCGAGATGACCAGCAGGTATGGCGGCCGGTTTGCCGTTGAGGTGGGCGTTATCCGAGAGCCTCATGATGAGGGTGAGAAGTGTTGGAAGAATATGACCACGCTGCGCTGCCTGGCCTGGCGGCGCTGGCCTGCCCCAGGCGCATCCGGCCTGCAGACGGCCAGGGCGGCGAACGAGCGCGCCCGCGCATGGGCAGCTGCGGCTAGGCAGTGGGCAATGGAGCAGGCAGACTTGGTCTGACAGTCATTTAATGCTACTGGAGCTGTGCATCGAAAGCCGGCATGAGGCATGCCATGCCGGCATGAGGCATGCCGGCATGAGGCATGCCGGCATCGGCATGCCGGGCTGACGCCTGAGCGAGACCCACTTGCTCAGTGAGCAATGCTCACAATCTCTGCACGCAAGCTCCAGAGGTGCATCGTGCAGTTGCGCGCGGCTGCAGTCTCGCGTATGGCATCGGTGAGGGCACCAGTCGCAACAACCGGCGCTGTGCGAGCGGGCGCTCCGCCGCCGCCAGCGCGCAAGGCGTACGATGTGGCTGTCGTGGGCGGCGGCCTGCTGGGCCTGTCAGCTGCGCAAGCTCTTGCCAAGCGCAGCAAGAAGGTGCCTTCAAATCCTGCAAGCTGTGCCTCCTTTGATAAAGCAAACCGTGCACGGTTACAGGCAATCTTGTTGCAGTACAGGCTCTTGTGCAGAGCGCACACAGAGCATGCCGCAATCCTATCTTTCAGTTGCTGCAAGTCATCTTGTGCATCATTTGCAGGCGGCGCCCAGCGAACTTCGCCATAAGTGCTTGCACTCCTGGCGCGCAACACCTGCTGTGTTCTCAAGGTCCTCCTCGTGGACAGCTTTGGCCTGAGCGCCGCCGGGCTGGGCGAGGCGCTCGGCCCCGTACCCATCCACCTGCCGCAGGCGACGCCCGCAGCAAGCCGGTGCTCACCACCTATGGCGTAGGCGCAGACGTGCCTTGCCTCAGGGTCTGCGCACTATCACCCCGGCCTGCCTCTGCTCCGCACCTCAGACTCACTGACCATCCCCAAGTCAGCCTGAGGCAGGCTGGCACCAGACACCCACGCCTGCGCCTGGTGGAGGTCGGGCAGACTCCAACGTGGCGGCTGGCCGCCCTGTTTGTGCCTGGCTGGCTGAGGCCTTGAAGTTGGTTCCTGATTGGAGTCAATTGGCGTCAGAGCTCCCCGTGCGCACGGGCGAGGTTGCGGGCAAGAAGGTTGCCCACCTTACCTTTACAATAGACAGGCGCGGGACAGGCTGGCGCAGGAGGCGGGCCAGCTGTGGGCGCAGCTGGCGGCGCTGGGCGATGTCTGGCGCGCGTGCGGCACGCTCGACGCCGCGGCGGAGCGCGGCAACGCCGCGGCCGGGGAGGCCCTGGGCCAGCTGGAGGACTTGTGTAAGGTAGGCGCCGAGCTTGCCATGCTGCCTTGCTTGCCACGTCTGTGTGGTGCCCCGTCCGACCCGCGTCACCGCTCACACCATCCCTGAAGCCCCTCGGGCCTCGAGCTTGCCGCTGCAGGCACCAGATGGGGGCGCGGCTTGCTGTGCACAGGCTTGCCAGGCGTGCCTGCTGTGCGCCGAGCTGTGCACTTCACCCTGCATGCAAGGCAAGGCAGCTCGAGCTGTGCGCCTCACCCTGCATGCAAGGCAGCTGCACGAGCAGTTTGCTTCCTTAGCAGGCACGCACGGGGCGGCTGGCGGGGCTGCCAGTGCCTCCCGCCAGCACCACACGACCGACCGCTCGCAACGGCGCTACTGCAGCAGGCATGGTGCAATTTTTGTGGCCACCCTGCAAAGGGTGGCCACAAACCTCGGGCCCGCAGCTGCGCAGGAGACTGGGCTGCGGCACAGGCTGTGGGGCGCGAGCGAGGTGTCGGCGCGCTTCCCGGCGCTGCGGCTGCCGGCGGGCGCGTCCGCGCTGTGGCAGCCCGGCGGCGGCGTGCTGGACGGCGCGGCCGCCGCGGCGCTGCTGGCTGCGCTGGCGGCGCGCGCGGGCGCCGACGTGCGCGGCGGCGCGCGGCTGACCGGCTGGCGCGACGCTGGTGCGCCGCTTCAGAATGAAAAGCGCCACGGAACAATATTATGCACATGCCTGGCTTGGCTTTTTGGTATATCGAACTCGCAGACATGCTTTTGACGCGTACTGACATGCCAGGAAAAAGGCATGTTTGGAAGGAACTCCCCCCCTGTGCCCCCGGCAAGGCGCACAGCCAGCTGCGCGCGCGCGCGAGCGGCCGCCGCAGCGCAGGCAGCCACTTTGACGTGGCGTGCGAGGATGCGGACGGCAGCCGCCTGCACGCCGAGGCGGAGCAGCTCCTGCTCGCGCCGGGCGCCTGGCCGGCGGACTGCCTGCGGCTCTTCGGCCTCGCGGCTGGCAGCCTGCAGGCGCGCGCCCGGCACGGCCGCCTGCGCTGCGAGCTCGGCACGAGCACTCCCGCTGCCGCTCGCCTCCCTGCTGCTGCAAGTTTGGCACTTGGGCTGATGTGCGCGGCGCCGGTGCCTTGCTGACGGCCCTCGAGCAGCCTCGAGCTCCCGGGCTTCAATGCCTGGCAGTGACCCTGGTACCGCTGCTGCTGGGCACAAGTAGGGCTAGCACCGAAGCAGGAACTAGCAATAAAGCGGTGGCCAGGTTCATTTACAGAGCGTCGGTGCGAGTGCACCAGGTGCGCGCGGCGGCGTGGGCGGAGGTGGCCGCCGGCCCCGAGCTGGCGGGCATGCCGCTGTGCGCATCGCTGGGCCTGGCGCCCGAGGGGCGGGAGCCCGCTGGCGCCGACAGGTGCCTCCCGCCCTCCTTCGGACGCGCCCTGCTTGTCATGGCTGCTCCCCTGCAGCGCCTGCGCGCCGCTGGCTTACGGGCGGGACAGGTCGCGCGGGAAATGCTGCGGAGCAGGGGCCCACATATTTTTCGCAGGCAGGGAGCAGCGCCTTTCAGGTTCCAGCACCACACCGGGCATGGTAGCTGGCTTTGTCAGTCCCTGCGCGACACGCCTGTATTACAGTGCTCCCTGCTGCAGTGGTTCTTCCTGTCAAACCACCAGACGTCATCATGACCATCGCTGCACTGGCGAGGTCTGTCAGTGGGGAGCGCGAAGGGGGGCACCCGTGCGCAGGTGGCTGGCGCTTCCGCTCGGCCGCGGCCGCGCGCGCGTGCAGCAGCTGCCATGCGACGCGGCGCCCTGCAGCGAGCGGGCGCTGCCCGGCGCCGGCGCCTCGCCAGGCACCGCCGACCCCGCCGCTGCGCTGGCGGCCGCCGCAGCGCATGCCGCCGGCGTGGCGCGGGGTCTGGGCGCGCTTGGCGGCGGCAGCCGCGGCGGCGGCGGGGCCGGCGGCGGCCACGTGCTGCACACCGTGACAGCCGACGGGGCGCCCGCGCTGGGGCCGCACCCAGGCCTCGAGGACGGGCGCGTGGTGGTCGCTGCGGCCGCAGGCGCGGCCCTGCCGGCAGGGCGCGCCGACCAGGGGAGTAGTGCTCGACGATCAGCGCTTTACCTGCTGCTTCTTTGTCTCACAGTCTCCCGCTCTTAATTTCCCGTTCTAAGTTCTCCTTGCTTTTCGTCGCCCCACAATATCTTCTCCTCAGTTCTCTCACTGCTTGCTGTTCCCCATAAAAGCGCTCGGGCTGGCCTGGCCTGCAGCCTCGAGCCGCGGCTTGTCCGTCCATCGGGCGACGCGGCGGTAGGCGGAGGTCCCCCGCGTACCCTTTCTCGTCCATGTAGGTGGTGCACACGTGGCAAGCGCGGGCCGGGTAGCCCGATTTGGCGGATGTCCGTGCAGCGCGCCTCCCTGCAGCCCACGGGCTGGGTCCGAGGCGACGTGTCCAACGCCTGCATGTCCCATGGCGGAGGACCGTGCCGCGCGCCTGCAGCAGGAACATGTAGGCGTTGGTCACACCGCCTCGCACCTGGGCCTTGAGCTGCAGGGAAGGCGCGCGACACGGACTCCCGCCGACTCTGGCTACCCGGCCCGCTCTGCCACATGTGCACCGCCTCCTTGGTCGGGAAGACGGACGTGGGGAGCGGATGCATACCCACCGCCGCGTCGCCCCATGGACGGACAAGCCGCGGCTCGAGGCTGCAGGCCAGGCCAGCCCGAGCATGTTGCTTCCTCGTCATCTCACAGGCCGGGCGGGTGCGCGCAGGCGGCGCCGGGCGCGCGGACGCGGCCGGCGCCGAGCAGCTGGCGCCCGTCCTGGCGCGCGGCGCCGTGCAGCTGCTGCTCGGCCGGCCGCCCGGCCTGGACGCGCAGCGGCTCGGCCTGCAGCGCGCGGCACTCTGCGCTGGCGCAGACGCAGCGGCCGGCAGCCCGGAGCGGGACGCTCCAGCCGATGCATTAGACACCTGGGGCGCCCTGGCGGCGCTGCAGGGCTCCGGCGTGGGCGCGGCGGACGCGGGGTACGAGGCGCGGCTGGAGGCGGAGGAGGCTGCTGCGCACGCGCTGGAGGCCAGGGCGCGGCGGTGACCCTGCTTGTCATTGCGGCCGGGTTTGTGTCACTCCATTTAGTGCAGGGCGCGAGGTGTGGGTCAGTAGCCAACGAGGCGGCTGCGTGTCCGTACCAATGTCTTGCACGTTCAAGTCGGCCTATTCTGCGGTGGTGCAGCACCGCCTGACATGCACCTGCTCCCAAGAGCGCCTGCCTGACGCGGGTGCTAGGTGCAGGCCAGGTCCGGGGAACCCTTGAAGGCCTAACAAGTGGCTGTGAATATGCTTCCTGATGAGGGGCACAAGGCAGGCTGCATGCACTCTTGCCTGCGTCTCCTGCCAGGACTCCTGGCTACAGGGTCAAACAAGCGGGCTACTCTGGCGCAAGCGACGTCGCAGCAAATGACTCGCAAGCTATGATGAGCTGTTCTCAGTGCCTGCCGCTAAACAGGCTGCATTGAGTGCATGCAACCTGCTGTCATACAGCCCCATGTTTGATACAGCCCCATGTGTGATGTTGACATCAGAGCAGCTCCCAGGACACCCCCGTGACCTACCCCGACCCATCGGTAGACCTTGAGCGCGGCAACAAAAAGTGACATAGCGCTTGTGACACAATCGACCGACCGATCGATCGATCGACCGATCGACGACGACCGACGTGGCGGCCGATCGATCGATCGTGGGCATTTTTCCGTTTCTTGCTGGAGGTGGAATATAGGAGAGACCTTCGCCTCAAGTGGGACACATGGAGCGCTCTGTGACGCATTACAAGGACGGCAGCGATGCGAGCGCTGCCACGTCCTTCTGCAGCGCGCCTGGCAGCAGCTGCGACACGCTGCAGGCGATCTACGCACAGGTGTCCGGCACTGAGGTACGTGCTGGCGCATTGACAGCGGCGGGGCGTGACACCCGCGCCGGCCACCCACCAAACGCTGGCTTTGCAGGTGCAGGATGTGCCTGCGGCCCTGGCACGGTGCTTGACAGGCTTGGCGGCCAGCACAAGCAAGCGCTGCGGGGTAGAGGAGGGCGCGAGCGCTGCGTGCTGCGGCGGGGCGGGCGTCTGCGGTGCGGCCAGCTGCCTCGCAGCGAGCGCACACGCGGATGACCTCTGGCTGCGCGCCTGCTGCGCGCTGCTGGAGCGCGCCGCGCCGCACGCGCGCCCTGGCAGCCTGCTCCTGCAGGCGCGAAACTGCTCGGGCTCTGAAGTCGAAAGGGCCTGAACCTGCCAGGCTTGCACTTGCAGCGCACCGTGCCTGCAGTCTGGCCTTGCTGTGACGACCCGCTTGCAGGCTCCTGCAGCACGCGGCGCACTGTGGTAGAGGCGCAAGCTCCAGACTATAGCGCTGCTCAGCGATGCGCATGGGCCGGGACCCATCTCGTGCAGCAGCGCCCGGCCCTGCTGTGCTGCGGCGGCTGGAGAATACGGCGCGGCGCATGCGCCGGCGTCACAGCGGCGCCGCCTCGACGCCACACAGCCCTCCTGCCCTGCAGCAAGTACCGCGCAAGCGGCGCCGGCGACAGCGGGGCCGTTTGCAACCAAAGCTCTCCCTTGAATCGGCCTGGTCCTGCCACGGCGCAGGAAACGCTGCACCAGCTGCGCGCGGCGCGCGGCGCGCGCACCGGCGCGGGCCTGCTGCTCGCGCGGCTGCCGGCCGTGCTGCACGCGCCGAGCGCGCTGGCGCTGGCGCTGCTCGCCATGCCGCCGGAGCCGCACGTCAGGGCCGCCGTGTACGCCGAGCTCGTCGGCGAGGCGGAGAGCGGTGAGCCGCTTCTCGCACCTCTGCCCGTGAGTTGCACAGCTTGGGGTGCAGCGCCTCACACCCGGCGCTCGCTGTGTGCAACAAGTTTGTCAGACAGATGCACCGTTGTGTATGAGGAGCTGCAGCGGTGAGACTATTTGCAGAGCCCGATTCCTCACGCTTGTGATCTCGTTTACCTTACGGAGTGGGCCGGCCGCCCGCCAGCACGCAGCTGCCACCGACGCACCGTTCCTGACGCGCGGCGCGCATGCGTGCGCCCAGGCGCCGTGCCGGCGGCGGCCGCAGCGGGGCTAGCGCAGCACCTGGCGGGCGAGCTGGCAGCGCTTGTGGACGGCACTGCCGCCGCGGCGGGCAGCGGGTGCCCCGGCGCCGAGCCGGCCAGCCCGTTGCGTGGGGGCCGTGCGGCGCGGCGGGCAGGCGGCCTGCGGCCGGCAGAGCACCTGCCGGCGGCGCTGCGCCTAGCGCTTGCGCTGGGCGCGCAGGGCGAGGCACAGGTGGGAGCCACCGGTCTGGTTCCGGATGTGCCTCAGGCCATGGCCTGGTCTCCATATATGGTGCACGGCAGACCCGCCTGACCTGTACTTCTCGCACTGATCGTGCTCTGTGCGCTGGGCGTGCCGCCGGGCCGCCCAGGGCGCGCGTGTCGCCTGCGGTGTGTGCTGCAGGTCATGCCAGTACGGGCGCGCGACCAAGTGCGCTCTGCTGTGTGGTCTGCAGGGTGCTCGGAGCGCGGCCGCCGCGGCCGCAGCAGCCGCTCTGCACCACCTTAGTCACCCGCGGCGCGTTGCCAGGCTGCTGGACGCCCCGCCAGCAGCGCCGCAACCGCGGCTGCCCGAGGCCCCGGACGGCGCCCCCAACCCCGGCGGCGCCGGCGGCCTGAGCGCCGTGCTCGGCGCGCTCGGCGGTGCGGGGGCCTGCGACGCGGCGGCCGCCGCGCCGCCCACCGCGGCGGCAGGCGCGGCGCGCGCGGACGCGACCTGGGCCGGCGCCGGCGGCTGGCTGGCGCGCGCGCGCGCGTGCCAGGTGGGAGCCTGCTCGCACACCGCTCGCGCAGCAGGGTGCCGGCCGCGCACCTCAGAGCATTTCCTGGCCGTCTTCAGTGACCACGTCGTGCTCCCTGGCTTCAGGGCGGCGGCCGCCGGCGCTCGCAGAGAGCAGCAGCAGCGTGCTCAATGCCATTAATGCAAACTTGTGACAGGGGCGTCGGACTTGTGCTGCCTGCAGGCGCTGGCAGAGGTGCTGCTAGAGGCGCTGGCGCTGGGGCGGCTGGCGGCGCCGGCCGGCGGCGCAGATGCTGCCTGCAGCAGCAGTGACGACGACCTGGTCTGCCTCACACCCGCGCCGGACGCGCACGCGCGCCTGCGCGAGAGCCTGGCGGCGCTGCTGGCAGCGCACCGCGAGCTGAGCGGCGCGCTGCGCCGTGCGGGCCCTCTGCGCTGTCTGCTCCTGCGCGTGCGGGGAGCTCTTGGGGGGCGGGAAGCGTTCGTGGCGGCAGGGGCAGCGGTCGTGAGTCCTGCACACCTGTGTTGCATTCACACAGGTTTGGTGGTGGCCAGCGCAGCAAAGGACGTCATCACCCCGCTTGGACACTCAAGTGCACCAATGCCAGAAGAGTATGCGGGAGAGGCTGTGCGTCCAGCTACTACGACGCCACCATAGGTTGACAGCCCGGCCTTGGCCAGCCCGGAGCGCTGCAGCTACTGAGGCGGAGCGGCCGCGGCAGGCGCGGGGGGCGGCCGCGTCCTGCCGCTTATGAGCGTCCCGGCCGCGTCCGCGCTCGCCTCGGCGGTGCTGGCGGCGCTGGAGCACGGCAGCCCCAGCCCGGCCTCGTGGCCAGCCAGGCATGGGCCCGCTCCCTGGAAGCCTTATAATTTGAGCAGCGCAGGCAGGACCCCGCTCAGCAACGCCCGGCTGGGGACAATTGCCTTGCGCATTTCGCCTTGAAGGTGTGTGCATGCCCGCGCGCCAAGGCATGTGCTTATGCTGTGCATCCGCATGAGCATGCCGCCGCCGTGGCGCAGCTGCCGCGCGCCCGAGCCTCCCTGCCAGGCCTGACGGCTCTGGCGGGGGCCCAGGCAGCCGGGCGCGGAGCGGCGCCTGGCGGCGGCATTCCCGCTGGCGGCGGCCGCGCAGGGGCTGCGGCTGGCGCGCCGCTGCCTCGCCGCGCGGCCCGCCGCGGGGGGCGCGGGCGCGCGCGCGGACGGGCGCGAGGCCGCGGGTGGCGCCGCGGCGCTGGAGCTGGCGCGAGGCGCGCTGGCGGCGCACGCGCTCAGCCTCAGGGTATGCCCTGACCCTACCCTACCCTTACCCGGGTCTGTGCCAAGCCAACTTTCGTGCAGGCGGTCCAGCGCGCGCCCAATGAATGAGCCGTCGGGGGGTGCGCATGTCCTGTGCGCTCGCACCCTTGGCCCTGCTGCAACTGGCCCAGGTCTGTGCAGAAACCCCTGGGCGCGCCGCGCAGGCAGGGCTGCACGCTGGACAGCTGGATGCGGACGCGGCGGCCCAGCCCGGCTCAGGCAGGGCGGCGGCTGGCAGCGCCGCGGCCGCCTGCAGGGCCTCCGTGCCCAAGAGGTGCGCGCACGGGGAGTGCAACGCACATGGGCAGCGGGCTTCCTGCAGTAATCGCCAGCGTGCTCAGTGTCATTTTAAAGCCAAAATAAGTAAATTTCGTTTCTTGACGACACAGCTCATGCCCTCATGCTCTCTCCCCCACCGCCCAGCGCCCTGGCTCCATAGCAGGCGCCACCATGCCCTGTTGATTGTGACGGACGGTGGCGCAGAGAGCGCGAGGAGAGCCCCTCCGTGCACGACGCCAAGCGCGCCGCGCCCGCGCCTGCGGGCCAGCCAGCCACTGCCGCCGGGGCGCCGCGCACTGGCGAGGCGGCGGCGAGCGCTGTGGAGGCCGGCAGCAGCTGCGCGGCGCGCGCGGAGCAGGCGGCGCCGGGCGACGCCGCGGCAACCGATCCCACCCCCGCCGCCCCCGCAGGTGCCCAAAGCAGCCCGCGCCTCCGCATCGCCCGGCAGCTGGGCTAGACGCGGAGTCCGATTAGCTTATGCAGGGGACGGTGCATGCCTTTCTTCAACTTCCACCCTATCCCTAATCCTACCCTATGTGCAGGACCTAGTGGTTGCAGTGCGGCGCGCAGGCAGCTACGCGGACGAGCGCGAGGCGTGGTGGGAGCACTACATTGCTGTGAAGCAGGAGCTGGTCGAGTCGGTGCTGCAGGACGTGCCGCCGCGCAGCGGCGGCCCGGGCGACGGCGGCTCGGCTGCCGCCGCCGCCGCCGACTGGGACGCCCCGTGCGCGGCCGGCTGGCGCCGCCGCGAGGCGCGCGCCGACGACGGCGCGGCGGGTACGGGGCGGCCGGGGGTGCCATGGGCTGCTGCTCCTGCCTTCCTTCGGCGCCTCAGCTGTGCTGCAGTGGCGACGGACATGCATCACTGTCATCTGGTTCTGCCACTGCCGGCCGACCACGACACGCTTGCTCGTGCTGCCCTGCAGGGCGGGGCCGGGGCCTGGGCGTTGCGCAGTTCCTGCAGGCGACGCCGCGACAGCGCGAGTGGCGGGCCCTGCAGGCGCGGCCTGCTGGCTGTCTACCAGCCACGCCGCGGGTCACCACTCTGCTGAAACACGGCTGGCTGGCCTGAGCTTGCGCATGTCTGCCAAAGGTTCCACCCTTCGCCCTGTCAGTCTGCCCTGCTTGGAGCCCCGCGGCCTTGACGCGGCGCCCGGCGCGCCAGGCAGCGGCGGCCGAGCTAGCGGCTGAGGCCCTGCTGGCGCTTGCGGATGGCGGCTGCACGTCCGGCCGTGCCGCCGCCCTGCAGGCGCGCATCAGCGCCGGCACCCACCCGCAGCGCCGGCTACGTCGCCCGGGCTGCGCAGCGAGCGCCGCTCCTTGGCGTGCAGCGCCAACCAAGGCTTTGTAGGGTGGCGAGTGAGGTGGGGCCATGCGTCGTGCAAGGGAGGCTGTACTGGCCGCGCGATTGCAGTGCGCGGTGTGGGTAGTCGCACCCTGCATGCTGTGCCTGTCTTGGCTGCAGCTTTGCGCGCGCATGGGTCCAGCCCACCTGTGTCAAGTAGTCGCCGAGGCACCAGGAATCTTGCGCGGGTCAGTCCAGTGACGTTCAAGGTCGACTTGAAGGTGGGTGTATAAACCAGAGAGTTCCATTGCAGGCGCTCGGCGAGCACGTCGGCACGGAGCAGCGCCGACACGCGACGTATGCGGCGTGCTACGCGGCCAACCCCGCCGTGGGCCAGGCCGCGCAGCGCGCGGCGCTGCGAGGCGCGCGCCCAGGCGCATGAGGCGGCCGCCTGTCTGCACGGCAGAATGTCTGGGCCCGCGCACAACTTTCCTGTTATGAGCAGGCGCCCCGTGCACTCCATGATCTGCAGACCCTGTTGGAACCCCGGGGGAATAACCCTGGTCGCACTGCAGGCGCGGCGGCGGAGCCGCTGGGCGCGGCGGCGCTCTGGGCGGCCGCCTGCCTGCAGCGCAGCGCGGGCGGCCCCGCGCCGGACGCCCGCCTGACCGCCGCCTACCTGGCGCTCATCGACGCGCTGGCGCGGGCGGCCGCCGGCGAGCAGCCCGACGCCAAAGGTGCGGCGGGGAGTCGCGGCTGCCTGGGCGCGGCTGCCTGGCCAGCTCAACTGTGCTGTCGCAGCTCGCAGCGCAAGCAGGGCCCGCTGTGGGCTGACTCAGGAGCGCCAGAGACCTGCCCTGTCGTTGCTGCGCAGCAAACTTATTACCCCGACCCGCCGTTGCGCCCGGCGCGCCCGAGCGCGCGCGCGGCACGCGGCAGGCACGCGGCCGCTGCGGCTGCTGTCAGAGGCGCTGCGCGCGCGCGTCACGTACGGCGAGCTGAGCCTGGAGGAGCTTGCTGGCGGCCTGGGAGGTCCCGAGGATCCCCCTCACACCCCGCTGCCCGGCTGGGAGGGCGTGGCGGCCGCCCCCGGCCCCATGGACCGGGCCCCTGCCGCGCTCGACGACGCGCGGGGCGATGCGAGCGATGTCGAGTTTGGGCCCGGTGGCGCGCGACGCGGGGCGGAGCTGCGGTCGAGCCCGCCGGGGCGCGCGCACAGCTCAGCGGCCTGGGACCCAGGGTCGCCGGTTTCTGCGCTGCCACCAGGCCCCGCTGCTGATCCGGCGGCAGCCTGCGGCGGCAGCGGCCCCGGCCCGCTCGGCGCCGCGCTGCAGCGGCTGCTGGGTGCCGTGCTGCGCCCGCTGCCTGCGGAGGAGGCTGCTGTGCTTGCGGCGGCGGCGCTCGCCGGCGTCTGCCAGGCGCGCCCTCGTGCAGAGGGACCTGTGTCGTGCGGTGCAGTGGTGCACAGGGCTGATGGCGCTGACGCACAGGGGCCGCGGCGTCTATGCAATGGCGGCCACAGTGTAGATTGTGGACTGTATGGCTGGTGGCCTGCAGCAGCACCCATCACCAGCAGAGCGCAGAGTCCCTGTAAGGACCCTGGAGAGCCGCGCCCTGTCACATGTTTTGCCCGCCGCACGGCTGGCCAGGTGCCTTCGAGCAGAAGCGCCGGACCTGCCCTGACGCGCGCGCAGGCGGCCAGCTGCGGCGGCGACGCCGAGGCGGCCGCGCCGGCCTGGCTCGCGGCGCCCGCGGCGCCCTGGTTCGCGGCCTGGGCGGAGGCCGCCGCCGCCGCGCCGCAGCTGTGGGCGCCCGCGGCGGCCGCGCTGTTGGCCCACCTGGCCGGCGCCGCGGGCGCGGGCGCGGCGCGGCAGCCCGGAGACCCTGCGCAACCCTGCAATAACCCGTACTCCGGCGACGCCGGGTTCCTGTGCGCGGCGGATGCGACCATGCTCGCCTGCTCCGCGCTGGCCGGCGCGCTGCAGGCGCGCCCGCCGGGCCCATAGTGGTGTCGCACGGCGCGCCCGTGCAGTGCCGCCTGCGGCCTGTACTTGCTGCCTGCGCTGGCCTGGTCGCGCGTGGTGACGTGGGTGTGCGCTGCTGGCCGGGCAGGCACGCGAGGACGCCGTTGAGGGCCTGGGGTCCGACCTGGCGCGCGCGGCCGCTGAGCTGCTGGGCGTAGCACCGCTGCTGCTAGAGCGCTGCTGTGCTGCCACCCGCTGCCTGATTGGGCTGCTCGACGGCCCAGGCGCGACGCCAGCGCCGTGCCCACGCCGCTCTTTGACCGTGGCCCCTGCCCTGCTCGAGTACCAGCCTGGCGATGCCCGCTCTCCGGTAGGGAGCGCCGCCGTGCTCGCGTGCACATTGCTGTGTGGCTGGCAGAGGCTAACCGCTGCGTGAGGCCGGACGCTGTCGCGCAGGCAATCTCGGCGACGGCGGCGGCGCCGAGCTGGCGGCAAACTGCACGCGCGCGGCGTGCGGGCTGAGCCTGGCGGCCGCGCTGGCCGCGCTGCGGCCGCCGCTAATCGCCGTGCTGCCGGCTCCGCTGCCCGAGCAGGTGCGCTGCTGGCGCCTGGGCGGCCTGCTGCGCCTGCGCACGGCGTGCATACGAGGCTGACGCACCGCACGCCCAGCACAACGCTGCAGGCGGACCAGAGGAGCCCCGCAGGCGTGCACAGGAGAGGGCAACCCAGGCCACTGTGCTGGGTTCATCTCAAATAGGGCACGGCGCGGAGCCGGTGCACCAGGATCTGGGACATGTTGCTCCTGGCAGGACGATGAGGCAGGCCCCGGTCTGGGCACTCGGCGTGGTGCGGCAGCAAACCCTGAAAGGGAGAGCGCGGCGGGCGCAGGCGGCGCGCCTGGAGGATGACGTCGCGCGCGCGCAGTCGGGCAGCATGCTGCTGCTGGAGGAGCTGGAGCGGGCGGCGCCGCAGCGGGAGCGCTGGGCGCCAGAGCGCGCGCCGGGCTGCGACGCAGAGCCGCTGCAGGTCCGCTGCGCCGTCAGGCTGGGCGGCCGCTGCGCGCTATACGGGGTTATGCACCGTGTTGGCGCGTCGCTGGGCGCGGCGGGCCGCGCGCCCGTCTGCCAGGCCTTGCGCGCCGCGCCTCTGGGAGCGTGCCCGGGTCCAACTCGAGCAGGCGTCCCTCCTGCGGTGCGGGACTGCTCCGGCTGACGGCCGCGCCCCCGCACAGGAGCGCATCGCGAGCGCGCTCGCCGACGCGATGCAGCAGCTGTCGTGCAGCCGCAGCGCTGCGGGCGGCGCGCGCGGCTCCGGCAGCGAGGGCGCCCAGGAGGTCAGTGCAAGCGGCTGTGGCGGCCCAGATGCGGCGCAGGGCCTCGACGACGTTGGGTCAGGCGCGTCGAGCGCCCGGTCGGCGCACCGAAGTGGGCTGCCAGCCCTCTGCCTCGCGCCTTTCAATAGCGCCCAGCTCACCTGCCTGCTGCACCCAAGCCGGCAGTTCTTCGCCCTGCGCCTCGCACATCTCCTGCGGCAGCCCCAGCGAGCCTGAGGAGTCTGTGGGTCCTTGCCCTCAGGGCACAGGGTTCAAGCACCTCCTCATCTCGCGCAGGTGGCTCGGCTGCGCCTCGCGCGATGCCTCCTGCACGCCCTTCATGATCTTATGTTGGCGGCGGCTGCACAGGGTGGGCACAGTGCCGGTGAGACATGCGTGCGCAGGGGACAGGGCGCGTTGTCAGCGGCTGGTTGCGCTTTGCCGACCTGGCGCCGTTGCATACCATGCACGGGAGTCGTTGGCATCACACACACGCTCACTGCTGTGGCTGCGGCAGGCGCGCGCCGGCGGCGCGCCGGCAAGGGCAGCGCCAACCCCTTCGTGCGCGCCGCGCTCGCGGAGCTGCGGGCCGCGGCGCCGGGCGCGCCGCGCGCCCCACGCGCCGCGCCGCCCGGGCGCCAGGGCGCCGAAAGCATGGCGGAGGCGGCGCCCGGGGTTCCCGGGGTCCCCCCTCTCCCGGCCCCGGCCCCCGGCGTGCCCAGCAGCAGCGAGGACGAGGAGGACGGCTACTCCGACCTGGACGACTTCATCGTGTGCCGCCCCGGGCGCGACTACGGCCGCCTGTTCTCCGCCGAGTTTGCGTACCGCGGCAAGCGCGGGGGTGCTGGGGCGCACCCGACCTAGGGTGTTCACCGTGTCAGCCCAGGCGTGGCGACAGGTCCCTGTGTTTGGCTCTGTCTGCGTCTGGGGCCCAGGCGCCGCGCTGGGTGCGGACCCTGCGCGACGCGCGCGGCTCTTGCGAGCCTGGGCGCACCGCTGAAGCCACAAGGGAGGCTCCTTTGCGCAGCAGCACGGCTTGTGCAGGGTAGAGCATGGGAACTGGCGCCGAAAGAGCGGCTTCACCGCCGCTCAGGACCCTGACTGTGCGCAAACCTTGATGCGAGTGCGCCGAGCTGTGCTTGCTTGGAGTTGTTGGAACTGCTTGAAATGGCTGCCGGATCACTGCTCAGGGAAATACTTGATCGGATCACTGATTAGGAAGGTACTCTTGGTCGGGGCCAGACTGCCAAACCATGGCTGTGGTTCACTGCTGACAAAGCTCCTGATGACGGAGCTGAAGTGCACGTGTCGGCGTGGGACTCTGTTGGACATGCGCTGAGATGATGATGTTAGAGACCATGCGCATGTGCATAGCCTTTTTGCATGTAATCCTATACATGCTTGCAAGGCCGGAACAGATACAGTGGCTGGTCAACATGTACAGCACACAGTCGCACGCACTTGTCAGATCAGCGGCCTGGTATACGTGCTCGCTCTAGCACAAACCATGGAACCATCTTAAGCTGGGGACAGAGCACGAGCGGCTACAACCACAGTCATAAGCAAACCTCAAATCCCCAAATGCGAGCAAGCGCATGTTTTCACAGAGGCCACTGCACAGACGATGCGGAGCGTCAGTCCGCGGAGTAGGTCGCCAGCAGGCCCTGCAGCTCGCGCCGCTTGGCCTCCAGCGCCGCCATCTCGCCCGTTACCTTCACTCGCTCGGCCTCCCGTCGCGAGCGCGCTGCGCCGCACCACCCACCCTCAGCGAGGCTAGCATCCAAGCATACAGCAGGATCGACAGCTTGTTAATTCCTGGCTTGGCACTACAAGCAAGACGAGCCATGCCACTTTGCCATAGGCGTGAGAAAGCTTGGGTGAGACACCAGGCCAAATGAGGGACACCAGGAAGCAGGCCGGTCCAGGGCGGCACACCGCGCTTGAGGCGTCCCAAGCACAGCAGCCCCGCGGCCACGTACACCGCGGCGCACGCCAGCAGCGATGTGCCCGCCACCGCCCTGTCACACGGGGCGACCAAGTCGAACAGGCTTTCGCTGATGGTCACAAACAGGCCCTCTCTGGAACACACTCACACTGGGCATATCGTTGCAGTGCAGCAACGGGATGCGGCGAGCCAAAGCGCAATCAGCGCCAACAACCTGTACAGCCGCAGGCTCTTGTGGAAATCGGTCTGGCCGCCCTCCGCCACCGAGCTCGTGAGCTCCAGGGTCAGCGTGGCCACAAAGCCCAGGCCGAGCCCGCGGCACAGCCACGACTCCAGCACTCTGGCGCCAGCCAGGACCCGCTCCCACTCCGTCTCGACCTGCGCCAGCAGAGGCTGGGCATGACGCGGGACCAAAGCTGTCTAGACCAAGGAACAGTGTTGCGCGCAAGCCCGGCTCCCGTGGGCAGCGGTCCTACTGCAAGGTTGGGCAGCGACGCCACGGAGCCAGAGCCCTGCTGCATACAGGCGCTGGGCGCCGCAGCAGCGAACCACGCGCACCAGCACTGCGCCAAGGCCGAACAGAGATCCATATATTCGCAGCATCAGCAGCCCCACCGGCTCCTGCGTGCATTCAAACCCGGGTGAGTATCGTGGGAATGCAGAACTGGAAATGCAGCCAGCGATGTGGCGGCCGAAGGGAGCGCACGTGCGGCGCGACAGCGATGGCCATGCCGTTTGCGCACACGCACAGCAGCGCACAGACGGCGGTCGCGGCGTTGAGCAGGCGCGAAGCAGTCAGCAGGCAGTCCCGTTCCCGACGCCTCTGCGGCGGCAAGTCTGCTGCTGATGTGCTCGGCCCCTTGCCATCCTCCACGTCGACAGAGCCCATCGCGCTGCTGACAGTCACATTGAAATAGGTAGGCACAGCTGTGGTCTACCAACTTGCACGTTCCCTGGCTAGAATGCACGCCACCTTGACTTCACTTGCTTGGGCTGTGTGTCTGCTCGCGTGTGTTTGTGTTGGTGTACATTCAACTGCTTCAAAAGGAACGTGCGCAGCGCTCGACAGTGAGGCTGTCAAGACAAACACCATGTGTCATAAGCGGGCAATTGTTTGAAATTCCAGTGTGAAATTCCACGTCATGTAGCAAACTAGCAAAGCATGCCATGCTTGTGCGCTCGCCATCATCAGCAGACCTGGTGGACATCAGCACAAATGCCTTGTGCACAGCATCGCTACGGCGCAGCAAACAGGCAGAGCCCTCCGTGACTCAAACATGCGGACATACCACATGCCTCCTTACATAGCACCACGCTTATTCCACAGACAAACTATAACAGCAAGCACTTCTGCGACAGCAGGCCGACACAAGCAACACAATATAAATAGTGACATGCAGACAAGTACAAACAAAACTGCCACCGCAACATGAAGGGAACGGCCCAAAGGCACAGCACAGTTCGTGGCCGTGGTGTTGTCGTGCCTGGCGTGGCAAAGGCGCCGCGCACCAGCACCGACCTCAAGTTCAGCGTTCGCGACACGACCCACCACACGCGCTCCAGTCGTCTCACAACCGATGCTCGTGGCTGAATCAAAGCGCCTGCCACCCATATGTGCTGCCCCGCGACTGCCCAAGCAGGTTGCACGGATACTAACACGCCCAAGTCTGCGCCTACGTGACTTCTGACCATCCAGACCATACTAGTAGCGGCAGCGCTGCCAGTGCACCGCATAGCATGCCACACACCGGCGCCGGCGCCCACGCCTGGCCGGACCAAAATCGACAGCCTGCTTAAAGAAAACCCTGTTTGTAGCACTGCCGTGCCTAGCTGCACAAATGGGGCAGCGCGCGCATGCGACGCCGCCACGCCAGCCGCAACGTCGCACATCGGCCACCGCAACTCGTCCCAGCCGCCCTTGTTTTCAGGATGTGAGCACTCTGCACACGCACCAGGTCCCCGCCCATGTCCTGCAGTGCCGGCGCGCACGCCGCTGCCGGCCTCGCTGTGTCAAACAACACATCGCGCAGCCGCCCACAGGCGCCCCGCGCGCCGCCTCGCCCCTCATGCTGCATTGGGGAAGCATACCCTAATCCAACCCTACACGCCCTGCTGCGGCAGCGGCGCCGCCTCGTCCAGGTGCGCGAGCACGGCGGCGCGCACGTCGCCGCCCGCGCCCGCCACGTCGGCGACCACATAGTGCAGCTGCCCGTACCGCTCCACGCGCGCCTCCTCGCCCCAGGCGCTGAACGCGCTGACGTAGCGGCTCAGCGCGCCGCGCTGGCGCTCCGTCAGCGGCGGCCCCGCCGCCTTCAGCGCATGGAAGAATTTCAGCAGGTGCGCCTGCGCGCGGCGCGCCGCCCCTGGCACCCAGGCCTGGGCGCCCTGGTGCGACTGTACACGTTTGCGCCTGAAAGTCAGGAGCCCGGCGCCCGCTCGACGGCCTCTACCACACAGCCGTCCCAGGCCAGCACAGCTTGCAGTACCTGCTTCGGCACGGCTGGGAAGCCTCTTAAGTCTGACCCTTGCCGCTGACCGCACGCCCTACAGGCTGCCCTGGGAGTGCTGATACAGTGCGCTTGGCCCGCCCGACCAATCATGCTGGCGGGCGCAAACAGAATGGCGCTACTGGCCGCCACACCTGTGCCGCTGAGCGCGACACCCGCGCCGTTGCGCGCGAGGCGCAGCAGCGCGCCGGTGCCCGCTTGTGGGCCGTGCGGACAGGGATAGGGACAGCGTGGACGGATAGTCAGCGGTGCGGGGCGGCCGCACGTGCATCGCGTGGCCCAGCGAGCCGGTGGGCGCAACGACGGCGCCGCCGCTGGAGAGGCCCGCGCCGCTCGCGGCCAGCACCAGCAGCTCTTCCGGGTCGGGCAGCGTTGGCAGCGGCGCCGGCGGCGCCGGCGGCGCGGGCGGCCGCGGCGCCGGCGCGCTGGCCACGGGCGCCGGCCCGGCGGCCATGCTGTCGATGCCCGGCAGCATGCTCATCCCGCCCAGCTGCCCGTCCAGGGGCAGCTCCAGGGGCATGCCCAGCGCCTGCGCCGCAATCGGCCCTAAGGATCTTTACCCTAGGGCTTGCCGCCATCTGCAGCACATACTGCGTCCTAGCCATCCACATGAAACAGCCCATCTTCAGGGCACGCCCAGTGCTGCCGCTTGGTGGCGCGACATGCAGGGGCCGACACATGGCGTGGGCGACTGTCTGCTGGCGGGCCCTTGCTCTGCTGAGAAGCGCAGGGGTGCGGATGATCCTCTGTCCACCCGACCCACAGACACAGCGCTTCTGACACCCTTTCTTATAAATGTTTGTATCAAAACTCAAAACTCAAGGGAAAAGCATGTCTAGCCAGCCCACAAGGGGCGCCCTTCCAGGCATCTGCGAGCGCCGCAGGCGCACCGCAGCCGCGGGGGGCATTGCAGCGGGCTCCGCGGCAGCGCCCTCCGCCGCCGGGCCGCCAAAGCCGCCCGCGGCCAGCTGCTCCGGCGTGACCGCCATTGCCTGCTCTCCCGCGCGAGCCGTGCTGAGTCGGCAGGCAGGTACCCTAGTCTAGAGTTTGCCCCCCTTGCTAACCAGCTGCTTCAGCGTGACCGCCTCACGCACTCCCTCGCTGAGCTGGGGGGCGCCGCTTTGCAGCCTTCCTGCCTGCTCCAGCGACCTGCCGCGCAGGACAGCAAGCAGGCTGCATGGCCGGCCACGTAACACCCCGCCATGCCAGCACAGGCCCCTCACCCCTTACAGCACCATGGGCAGACCCCGCCACGCCGTGCGGCCCCCAAGACGTACCGAGGCCAGGTGGCTGAGCGGGTGCGGCGTGCCCGCCACCAGGCTGCTGAACGACGGCACGTGCGCCAGCTGCTCCGACGACAGCAGCGCCAGCTGCACCGCCTGCGCCCCCCGCGCAGGCGCCCGGCTCAGGCGCGCATGTACCAACCCTACTCCAACCATACACCTAAGCGCAAACAGCCACCTGCCGCTCCCTCAAGGCGCTGGCCGCCGGCACTCTGCCGATGCCAGGCGGTCCACCAGCCTGGCGCCGCGAGCCGCTCTGCCCAGCGCCGTCCACGCCGGCACTTCGGCCGGCGCGCCAAGCCGCCGCAGCTGCGCCAGGCCGGCAAGCGGCCCATACATGCATAGCTGCGCTGAAGGATACGCCGCCACGTGCTCGCGAGGGGCGGGCCGACGCGTGCAGAGCGCATTAATGAGAGCGTGTCTGCACAGGGCCGCCGCGCCTGGTCGGGCTGCTGCTGCGCGGCCGCGCCGTGCGGCCCGCCGTCGGGGTGCGGCGGCGCGCCGCCGGCAGGCACGTTCTCGGTGCGCGCGCGCTTGGCGGCCGTCCCGGCGTCCGTGCCGTCTGCGCGCGCGGGGCGCCGCGGGTTGCGCTTCCGCTTTTCTGAGCGCCGTGAAGCGCTGACAGGTAAGAGAAAGGCGTGCAGGCTTCCTTCTGCTCTTTGCTGCGCCTCCCGCCACGTCCACGGGGTGGGGCAGCTGGCCGCGGGTGCACGTTTTGTCAGCTGCGCTGCTGGCTGCCTGGGCAAGGAGGACGGCACCAGCCACGCCAGGGGCTAGGCGCCGCCGGCGCGGCCGCGCACGAGCAGCGCACGTGGGGGCGCGGCACAGACTCACAGGCGGCGGCCTGCCGCCGCGCACCGCCCTCCGCCGGCTCCTTCCGGTCCACGTTGATCATGCCCGCCTCCTTGTGCTTGTTGCAGAAGGCGCCCTTGGGCTCCCCCGGGAAGTTGAACGCGGGGCGCGTGGCGCAGCCCTGGCGCCCGCACTGGCGGTGCTTCACGTTGACCATGCCGTCCTGCGCGCGCGCGCACGCCGCGCAGCATCAGCAGGCGTCACCCACGGGACGTCAACCATAAGCGCCAACTTTGGCACACCGCCAATCCCGGGTGGCGCTCCGCCCGCCCCCTGGCGGCAGGTCCTGGACACACGCAGCGCCCCGCGAGGCGCCCCCAGCGCCGCCTGGCAAGCTGGGGCTGGCAGGGAGGGGGCGCCCCCCCCTAAAAGTCGGAGGTCCCCCACGGTCGGGCCCGGCCCGCGGCGCCGCGCCTGCTTGTGCTGCGAGCACAGCACGCCGCGCGGCAGGCCCTGCACATTGAACGAGGCGAGCGTGTCACAGCCCTGCACCGCGCAGCGCGCGTGCACCACGTCCACCATCCCGGCCTGCCGGTGCTTGGAGCAGAACATGCCGCGCAGCTGCCCAGGCTCGTTGAAGCGCGCGCTCGTCTTGCAGGTGGGCTCTGCGCACACGCGCACCATTGCGGGCACTACGCTCTATGTGTGTATGAGTGTTGCATCCGTGGATAAACCAGCAGCGGCTGGTTCAATGCCTCGCACCCCTTCACGGCGAACGTGAAAAAAAAAGCAAGTCTGCCAGTTTAGGCTGCATGCATGGGCTGGCGTAGGTGGCTCGGTCAGAGTTTGTGCTGCTGTGGATGACCTTCCTGGCCATCAGGAGAGAGAGTGCATGTAGCGGTGCATGATACGCGCTAGAGAAGAAAGAAGCCAGAAAGCCAGGATTGTTGGGACGCTGTGGGAGTGAGAGCACGCTCTAAGTACGCTCTAAACAGCGGCCTTGCTATCTGCTTGCAGGGCCCTGCCACACAAGTGAGCTGCACACCATGCATTCCTTATGGTGCCTACCACAGCTCCCTCAACAGACAGAGGGTCCTCAGACAAGCAGAAACAGGACCAGTGCTGCCTGCGACGCGCGCCGAGTCGAGGCAGAGGACCGCTGTTTGCAGCTCTCCCCGCGTGTACTGCCTCAAGGTGGGTGAGTGAAAGGGACTGCCAGCCAGGTACGGCAGGCAGCTGCGCCATGTCGCTTCCCAAGCACCTTGCGTGTGCGGGGCTGCCCCACAGGTGTCCCAGCACCCCTGATCTCTAAACACGTCATAGCCAAGTCCCTGGAGCACTGTATACTCCACACCAGCACACAGCAGGTTTGGCTGTGCCCAGACAACGCAGCCTGGGCCAACGCCCTGCCTGGAGACGCATAAGCTCGGACCGGCGTCGGCCGAGAGTGCTAAACCCCCAACGGTGTGGTGATATACCAGAAGCGCCCCAGGGACCTGTGCCGCAGTGGATACAAACAAACTCCCGCCCAGTCAGTCTCCACAGTGGAGCGGAGACTCCACTTCGCTACCAGTTGCGCGTCATGAAGAGCGTCAAGCTTGGTGCCCCTTTGGTTCCTTGTAGACAAGCTAGAGCTAACAATGCATGTGGTTGGTTTGATAGTTGGGAGCCCCGTCACACCAGCAGTCTTCTGCGCCTGGCACCCGGGCGGCGCTCATCAGCTGGAGGTTGGGAGCATGCCCCGGGCAAAAATGCTGAACAGCAACCCTGGCGATGCCCTAGCCTAGGACATGCAGCGCCTTGACGTACGCGGCTGGAGGACGACCTTGGCGAGCAGCGCCCTGACTACAGCACCTCTGGCGCCCCCGGGGGTTTGGGGTCTGCAGGGCGAGGGGGTGCGGGGTTCTTGTTGCGTCCTGGCCCGCGCGCCCCGCGCTGCTGCAGTGGCTGATCCGCACGCCACCAGCCCTGGCATGCGGGGCGGCGGGCGGGTCTGCAAGCGGCCCCTGTCCCCGGACACACGGTGGGTGGAACTTTACCCGCTGGCAGCACCGGTCGCAGTGCCGCCCTCGGCGTTGTTGGGCGACTCCCCATCGCAGCCGCCCGGGTCGTTATATGTGACCTCGCCGTCCTTGTCGACGGAGATGCCCGTGCGCGCGCAGCTGTAGCCCTGCGGGTTGATGCTCGTGGCCACCGGGGTAGTTGCAATCTGCGCGCGCGCGCTGCTTGGTTAGGCTGCTGTGCGCGGTGCTGCGTGCGCGCACTGCGAGGAGTCTCCTACACCTGCGTCAAACGCGACCGGCTCGACACAGCTTGTAGGTGTATCTGTTCACCACAAAATCTGCACCAGGCGTACCATGAGGGCATGCTCAGGAGGTGGGCCAGAGCCCAGGCTGTAATAAATGTCATGACAAAACTGTGTGGAGAGGCAGCGGACCAGCGTCGGCGAGACGTTGCCGCCCTGCGGTGAGTAGCTCCTGCCGAGGGGGCCAATGAAGATGAGCTGCGCGGTGCACAGCGGCGTGTCAGCAGCCGCGCTTGCACAGGTGACATGCAGCATGGCAGAGGGCCGGGGCTCCATACGGTCAGATTTTGTGACATGTGCAGTGGGGGTGTCTGCGGCCCACCGCTGCTCATCAAGCTTCTGCCAGGCAAGGAGCATGTGGCGATGGCAGGCAGTGAGGTGCTACAGTGACCCGGCAGCTGCACAGGAGCACAAGGATGCTGGTGCGTAACCGCCTTTGCGAGGCATGCGGGCAGTGGCCCGATGGACATGCGATTTGCAGCATGTCGGGCCGCGAGGGGCATGACAGCTAACACCTGCACACGTGAGTGGAGCCCGCCTTGCTCACTGCATCACGAGCCAGCCAAGGGCCTGGGCATGCTGTGATCAATCCCTGTCCTGGTCGGGGAGCGCGCCGTCGGCTGGACGTTGAAGCCCTGCGGCTGCACGTTGATGCCCTGCGGCGTGACAACGATGCCTGCGCGCGCGCACCAAGCGGCATCAGCTCCAAGCACTGCCATGCAGGGAGCTCGCCCAGCATGCCCAGCGCCAGGGCTTTTGTGGCGCTGCGGACAGCGCGCTGGCGCCTGCTGGCCGCGCAGCAAGCTTCTCCCTGGACGCCCGCCTGGGATGCGACAGGCCTGCCTTGCGCCCACATGTGAATGCATGAACTTGATGGTCACTCTGGCGCGCCGCCCAGCCCGCCAGGCCCGGCCCAGGCAGCACAGATGGCCGGACGCCCCTGCCCCTGCCTGTCCCTGGCATCTGAGCGGCAGCACCGCGGCGAGGGCACGCCATGCTCAGCACGCATACACCAGCAGGCGCCCCTGCCGTCCGGCTGGTAAGTTGGTGTGCCACAGGCTTGCCACCCCCTCCCTCTGTGCGCGGCTGCATCAAGCCCCGTGCCTTCGTGAGCAGTGGCCTGCCCGCCCTATCACCCCGCGACAGAGCTGCGCACCGTCCGGCTGGATGTTGAGCGCGGACGCGCTGACGCCGACGCCGCCGGGCGCCAGCTGGACCGCGCAGGGCGCCCAGTTGATGAGCTCGCTGATGATGGAGAAGCCCTGGGTGCTCGAAGAGATGTTGGCGCTCGCGTCCTGGAAGAACTGCGCGCGCCCAAACCCTTCCGCTCGAAGCGCGAGTGCCGGAGCGCTGGGGTCCAAAACCCTGGACGGTCGGGGCGCTGCAAACCCGCATGCACGGCACGGCCATCTGCTCAGGCGGGCGGCAGAGCGGGCCAAGCACTGGCGCTGTATGACCCTACCCTACCCTATAACCGTAACCATTTGCTGGTGGCGTCAGGTGCATGTGGCAGTGACCCTACAAAACCTCATCCTGCCACACCCGAACGCAGCGCACAGCTAACCTGACAAGTCACTCGGCTGCTGCGTGCTCAGCAGCGGCGGGCAGCACCCGAGCGAGCAAAGCGACGCTGCGTCAGGCGCACCACGGGCGCGTTGAACTGGGGCGGCTGCGGCAGGTACTTGAGCAGGCTGCCGAGCGTGTCGTTGTGGAGCAGCTCCAGGTAGTGGTCGGTCCGGCCCATGGTCTGACTCAGGAACGAGCGCGCGTTGTCGCTGTGGTTGCCCTCGCGGCTTAAGACGAGCCCCGAGAGCATCTGGACCCCTGCGCGCGCGCGTGGGCGCCGTGAGTGCGCTGCTGGGCGGCCGCGTGTTGTTTTGGATCAGGATGCAGTCCGGAGGCTGTGGCGCGAGGGCCTGATAATGTTTAGCTGAGGCACAGGAGACGGCGGCCTTGGCTCGCAATGCATTTCCCGGCAAGAGATGCGCCATACGGAGGCGCAAAACGCAGCACCTGGCTTTAGGGTGAACGGGTGGTGCAGGACCCCGGGCGAGGGCAGGCAGGGAGGTTGACACTTGCGGGCACGCTAAGCTGTGCGCCGCACGGCCCGCCACACAGCGAGGCCAGCGCTGCGTGCGCGCGTATGCACACGGGGCCGCTGCTCGCATGGCATCTCGGCACGCGCAGGGGCGCGGCGCACAGCTGCCGTAGCTCTCGGTAAACGCCAGTGCCTGGCCCTCTGGCGTGTTGTCCGCAGCCTTCTTGATCCGCGCGCCGCCCGCCTGCCCGCCCAGCAGCTTGCGCGCCGCCGCCATGGCGTCGAGCGGCTCGCTCAGCATCTTGCGCCCGGCGACCGAGATGAGCGCGGGCGCGTAGTTGAAGCCCTGCGGCGACATAGGTTTGGGTTAGCATAGGGTTAGGATAGGGGGAGGGCGGCACACAGAGCTTGCCTCTGCCGGCTGCAGAGCCTGAAATCGGCGCCTGCTTGCGGCCGCTTCGTCGATTAGATACAGCGGCAAGCTGTGCAGCTGATGGAAGCGGTGGGCGTCAGCCCGCAGGGCGGCCGCACGGCCTCGCTGCACTGGGGCGGCGCACCTGCGGCTGGTTGTTGTACTCAATGGGCGTCACGGCGATGAGCTGCGGCTGGACGTTGAACCCTGCGCAGACAAGCGCAGGTCGTGACCAAGAGCAGCCGCAGCAGAACAGCGCACATGGCAATGCGCTGGCAGACACACATAACACCGCTGCATGGGCAAGCATGCGCAGCCAGAACTCTGGCTTGGGCAAGTCGCAAACAGGCTGCGTGCCTGCGCGACAAACCTCCTCCGCACCAGCACATGTGCATTGCATGGCAGCAGGGGCCCTTGGCCTGACGGTGGGCAGGGCGCACCCTGCGGGGAAACGTTGAGTCCGTACGGGCTGATGTAGATGACAGAGGGCTGGATGTTGACGCCCTGCGGGGCGATGCCCACCCCTGCGCGCTCCCGTCGGGGCTGCTCAGTATCACAGTGAAATGTCTGAGGGGCTGAGGATGGGGACCACCACAGGCCGTCAGCTATACAAGGCTACTCTGGCGGCCCTCTCCTCCATGTGCGGCTGCTAGGCAGATAGAGCGTCAGCGCGGGACGTAAAAGCATGCCAGCATGCACCGCATGACATAGTATCAGTGTTTAGAGACTGCCAAATATGCTGTGGTGGACGTCGACGCACCTCCCATGCACAAGTGCATGAGAGCGGCGGGTGAGACAGGTGAGACTTCGGTGTATGGGCGGACGAGGTCATACAGCTAGACGCCATGCCGTCACGACACAGCATGCGTAGGCATAGTGATCTTGCCCTGGTGGAGCGGCTGAGCGTGCGCAACAGGCTGCACAGATTGTGCAGCAGATGTGCTCCATGCACTTGACATGTATGCATGTTGACATGCAAACATGCAGGACGCAATGATAGCTGGTTGAAGCTCAAGGTTGTCCAGCTGAGGGTCTCGCGCACAGCAGCACGCACAAATGGAGGCTGGCGCAGGGTTCACAGTGGCCGCAGCCTCAGTTCCGCCCAAGTAACCAGGGACGGTGCGCACCGGTGGGTGTGACGGCGAGTAGCGCGGGGATCACGTTGAGCACGGCCGCGGAGAGGCTGACGCCGGTGGGGGCCACGCCCACAAAGCATGGCGCATACGTGATCACGTTGGGCCCGGACACCGAGCCGAGGAAGGTGTTGTTGGGGTTGAGAAAGCCGAAGAAGTCGGCCACGGGGTTCTGGGTAGGGTCCAGGAAATACTCAAACTTGGGGTCGCCTGTGCGCAGCAAACTTGTCTTGTCAGACCGCAAGACACCACTGCCTCTGATCAAGACTTCTTATCTAACGGGCAGCATGCAAAAGCACCGCTGCATGGGCCACAGGCGCATGCTCGGGTTTTGAGACGGCTCTGCCGCGTGCAGACTCTGCGCGCGGCGGAGCGCACCGTGGTTGAAAAGGCCGTTAATGCCGGTGTTGTCGGTGTTCTGGCCAGTGTTGGCACCAGAGTTGTCAACCGCACCAATCGTCTGGAAGCTCTTCCCGGAGGCAACCTGCGCCGCGGCACCCGCGCTGCTGACGCACGGGGCGACTGGTTCTGCGCTGAGGCGGTCAGCACTGCCAGTGCCTGGCAGGAGCTGCTGCCCAAAGGACCCCCCTCCATTTCCAGCGCCTCGCAGAGGTCATTCATTTAGTTGTGTTCACTCTTCTATTCATACACACTTTTCTAGGATGCTCACTACATGCTCGCACTGCCACTGCGTGGCGCGGGCGGAGGGCGTGTGCCGGTGACACAGGGCGCCGTATAATCCGGACAGTGCCATAGGCGGCAGGGCTAGAAGTGCGCGCTGCGTGTGGCGGGCCGCCCGCTCACGCGCTCCGCAGCTACTCAATGGGCGGGCAGACGGCGGAGCGCATTAACCAGGTGCTTCGCACGCACGGGACGATGCGCGCTTGCTGTGCGGCGTGGGCGCAAGCACAGCGCGCCGCCGCAGAGCGCGGTCACTGCCGGCCTTGCACAGACGGGTTGCGTGGCAAACGGTCGGCCCCGTCACAGGCAGAGGACGTCGGCTGCATGCAGCGCGGCGGCCGCCTTCTGCTCCTGCCCCTCCTTGCCGCCTGTGCCACTGGGGGCGCGCCTCAGCGACGTGAGCGTCCGCGACCTTGCTGAAGAGGCTCATCGCGTGCTTCGCGTTGTCAAAGTTGCCCATCTCCTTCAGGAATGCGATGCCTGCCAGCACCTTGGCCATCGCGTCCGCGCTGACACTTCCATCGGCGCTCGCCTCCCCCGCCGCCGCCGCCGCCGCCGCGCACAGCGCCAGCGCGCTGACCAGCCTGCACAACCGGGCACAGGCACAGTGCGTTAGTGTGAGGAGACTTTGCAGTTTACCACCAGCTTCGGCTTCTTGGGTGCAGCCCTAACATGGATTGCTGGCTGGTGCGCCTTTTGCGCCCAGCGCATGTGCACAGCAGGCGGCCTGTGCAAACGTGAGCGCACGCCAAGGAAGCCCGGCTCTGGCCTGGCCAGACGGCTTTGCCACCGGCGACCGCGCGTGTTTGGCTAGCGCTATCTAGGCGCGTGTGTTGTGAGCACGCCCGGACGGCAGCCGTGCGACACGTGCGCTAGCCACCCAGGGCGCGCACTGTGCTCAGGGTAGTGCTGGCTGTGAGGAAAGACACCCTGCACTTCCCTGCCAAGCAAAACACATAACAAGATGCATGCGCAAGCGCTCAGCGGAGGCTGCAGCGCAAACATGGGGTCGCACCACAGTGCGGAGCGCGCGGCTACCATGGTGAGCTCTGCGGCGCTGGCAACCTGTGCAGAGCGTCGAGCCTCAGCAAAGAACCGCCCCACACCCTGCAGGACGTGAAATGCCTCGGTAGCCAAGCGCCGCTCGTCTGTTTCTGAGATGTGCGAGGCAAGCACAGGCGAACAACAGTGCTGCAGTGACGTCCGGGCGCCAAGGAGCGTCGTGCCTGGAAGGGTTGCTGTCCAGCCGGCGCGGGGGCCCCTGCGTCTCACGGCCGGTGCTGGGGATCCTGTATCTCAGCCTGACCAGTGTGGTGGCGCAGTCTCCTGAGGCTTGTGCTATCTGGCTGGTTCTGCGTGCTGCTCGGGCCCAGCTAGTTACTAGCGGTTACCGCTTGCCCCTTCTGAAAGGCCCTCACTTGTGCCGGCCACGTGCGAGAGTGTACCGGCCCTGGTGCGCACGCACTCAATATTAAGCTCGCTCAATCGAGCAGTGTCAAGGCACGTCTTGAGCTCTCAGCGTTGCTGTGTGCTGGCGCAGGCCGTGACGGTGCAGCTGACGTTTAGCAGCTCGTATGCCGCTGTGCTGGGCCCCCCTCCCCTAGCAGGCCCCCCTGCTCTGGCCTCCCCTCTCTGAGCTCAAGGAGCTTATTGCTTTACAACACAGTGTCGTTACACGCGCGCTGCGCAGCAAGCGGTTTTCACAGGGGCGCCTACCAGCCGCTGCCGCATCCTGCCCGCCGCACGGCGCAGGTCGTTTGAGCTCACCCCACTGGCCAGCCACGTTGCCAAGGTTGACTCTGGCGCTGCCCCCCGCCCCCGCATGACAGCAGGTGTGGCAAGGTGGGAGCAGTGGCCAACTGGGCGCTGGCCATGCATCATCAGCAAACACCCTGAACAAGGGCCAACTACGCACAACCTGCAAGGACCAGGGGGCCTGCACACGGGGCCTGCATATGTGTCAGGCGCACTGTCGCCTGATGCGAAAGCGACGCAGATGCTGTTAAAGTGACTTGCACAGCTCAGTCACACACAGGCAAAGGCCATAGCATCGCTCCCAATGCCGCCAAAGCACTGGAAGTGCTATCTATACATGCAGATACCATGTAACAACAACATATGCGCATGCGCGTATGGCTGTGTGGTAACACCACTGTGCTTGTTCATTGCACCTGGGAATTTTTTACCTTGTGGGATTGGATGACCAGCCATGCAGAGCGCGCGCTTGCGCACACGCCACCGCCAGCCGACGGCTGGCTGAAAAAAGAACCATTAGACAGAAGAGTATGCTTGCAGCAGCACGCAAGAACCACCGTGCTGAACCCGGGTTGGGCAGAACCTCGTTTACGCTTCATGTCCAGCTTTTGCAGCAGGCGCACCACGGCCCTCGCATGTCTGCTGCTTCGTGCAACTTCATAAGTGTTAGCGGGGCACACAAGGTGCACAGGAGCTGGTGCCAGCAGTGCACGGGGTGTACCCACTACTGAATGCCACTTCGATTTGGCTTCGAGCGCAAAGCTTGCGGGGGGCTGTGGCCCTTGCTGTAAATTGTGCCACAGATAGCAGTTGGATGTTGCGCCTTTCGTGCCTGATTGCCGACAGAGTGCGTGAAGAAGCACATAAAGAAGCATTAGTTCAAAGTCACCAGATGAGGTGCACCACAGGCTTCACCTTCGAAACGCAGCTGACACAGCCAGCATTGCTGCCAGGTTGAATTGTGTGGCCACGCCATGGGCACTTCATGTTTACAAAGTGATGCATGCAGTCTGATGCAGAGCATGTTTACAGGTGACTTTACTGGACACAGGTACTCGCGCAGGGACAAGCGGCCATGGCATGCCGCGCCTGGCGCTGGGTCAGAAAAAGGAGCATGGAGGACCCTTCTGCACATGCATGCAAGCAAGCTGCCGTGATGCACTATGAAAACAATAAGCATGGGCGCCAAGGAGCGTCGTGCCTGGAAGGGTTGCTGTCCAGCCGGCGCGGGGGGTCTCACGGCCGGTGCTGGGGATCCTGTATCTCAGCCTGACCAGTGTGGTGGCGCAGTCTCCTGAGGCTTGTGCTATCTGGCTGGTTCTGCGTGCTGCTCGGGCCCAGCTAGTAACCGCTTGCCCCTTCTGAAAGGCCCTCACTTGTGCCGGCCACGTGCGAGAGTGTACCGGCCCTGGTGCGCACGCACTCAATATTAAGCTCGCTCAATCGAGCAGTGTCAAGGCATGTCTTGAGCTCTCAGCGTTGCTGTGTGCTGGCGCAGGCCGTGACGGTGCAGCTGACGTTTAGCAGCTCGTATACCGCTGTGCTGGGCCCCCCTCCCCTAGCAGGCCCCCCTGCTCTGGCCTCCCCTCTCTGAGCTCAAGGAGCTTATTGCTTTACAACACAGTGTCGTTACACGCGCGCTGCGCAGCAAGCGGTTTTCACAGGGGCGCCTACCAGCCGCTGCCGCATCCTGCCCGCCGCACGGCGCAGGTCGTTTGAGCTCACCCCACTGGCCAGCCACGTTGCCAAGGTTGACTCTGGCGCTGCCCCCCGCCCCCGCATGACAGCAGGGACAAGCGGCGCCGCTGCTGCCTGCTCAGGTCCCTGCCTCTCCGGCAGAGCAGTCGCGCTTGGCGCTGGTGCCCCTCCGCCGCGCAGCGCTGCGCCCGCGCCACCAGGCACGGCGGCTGCACCGCCGATGCCCTGCCCTTCAGCCGGGCTGGGACAACACCCGGGGCCAGCGCTTGCACCGTCGACCGTGAGTGTGTCTGCTCGGCCGTCAGAAGGCGGCGGTGCCGGAGCACGGGTCAGGCCGAACCAGTACGCGCCGGCAGCAGCCAGCTCTGCACCAAGGGCCTGCAAAGCAGCAAGTCCCCGTCAGCGCCGCCGACACAGGCGCTGTATTCTTGCTCGGCCTCTCAGGTGGCCAGAAGCCCTGCAAGCACGACCAACAAGCGCGACCTCAAAGCGAGCCTGGTGCACGCCTCACACTCTCCTATGCCACTTTAGAAACAGATCACAAGCAACCAGAAGCCCACGAAACCAGTTCAAGAGCTGTTTAGCTTTAAGAGTCGGCAACCCATGACAAATTCTGTGAAGGCGATCATGCAAACAGCATGCTCACATCCAATAACCAAACACAGATGTTTGCAGGTCCCCTTCAGCAAAGCGCTGCATCTAGGTCAGGCACGTAGGGCCATTGCAGCTGGCCCGCACCTCGTCAGGCCGGGGGGCAGGCACTGGCTGCAGCGCAGGGCAGCCTGGCGGCGCAGGCCGCGCGCCGCGCCGCAGCGGCTCCAGCTGAAGCGGCGCCGCAGCTGCGGCGGCCGCGGCGGCCGCCGATGCCGCTTGAGCGTGCTGCAGGCGCGCCTGCGCGGCCTTGACCGCCTCCACGGCCCTCTGCACCGCCGCGAGTAATAGCAGGTTGACGCCAGCGTGTGCATACACACTGGAGCGTGCCTCTTGGCCCACACAGCCAGATATGACAACATTCACAGTGGTGGTAGCACCCGGCAGCACAACACGGCTGCGCTGCTTCGAGTGGCGATCACTGTGCAACGATGCCGTAAACAGGTAGCATGTGTCACGCAGTGTCGGGCTCTTGCAGGCACGGCGAAGACCGCCACACTGGCGTCAGCTCACACCTGCGCTGCAGCGGCCGCCTCTGCGGCACCAGCCCGGCGCGCGAGCAGCGCCGCCCAGTCCTGCGCTACCCGCCGCTCGGCTTTGGCAGCGGCTGCGTCGAAGAGCCCGGCCGCCGCGCCCTCGGCCGTATCTCCGGCCGCGCTGGCAGCGTGCTGGGGCTGCAAGCCCGGTCCAGGCCCAGCCTCGGGCGCGAACGCCCTGCGCTTCGACAGCGGCCCGCCGCCGCCGCCGTTCTCGCCTTCCCTACGCCGAGCCCCCGCCCTGCCTGCGGGCGCGCGCTCCGCGCCGCTCGCGGCACTCCTTCCATCGGCGGCGGCCCAAGCCCTGTCTGCGTCCGGCCCAGGCCCTGACCCTGGAGACACTGATCCACCGCTGCCGGATGCCCTGCCGTCGGCCAACCCTGCGGGGCTGCGGGCGAGCCCGGCGGCGCGCCACGCGGCCTCAAAGGCGGCCTCCACGGCAGTGTACATGTCCAGGACCGGCTCGCCCGGCGGGTTGTACAGCCGGCAGTTGGCCCACACGCAGCGCGCCTCCGCAAGCACGTCACCCGGCGCACGGTAACCAGACGCGCCCCAGCCCTGCGCAGAGGCGAACATTTGGGGCAGCCTGAGTCGGGCGCACAAAGGTTGATGGGCGGCCACACCTTGGGGGGTGCGCCGCTGACAGGGACCGGCGCAGGCTGTGCAGGGGTGCATGCGCCCATGCGCCAACATGAAGCAAGGGCCATGGAGGCCCGCATGCGCACTATAAGCGGTACTAAAAGCCCGCACAGTGTCCTCCATGCGGCTCTTCCAGCGTGGCGGGGAGCAAGGACAAGTGCCGGGCTGCGCATGCGGGCCAGCACGACGCTGTCTTGCAATCCGTGTCAGCTCAGGCTGAATGTCAGCGCAGACGGTACCAGAGGGCACCTGTGCGGCGCCACGTAGCAGGCGCGCGCGGATGGTGCCCAAGTCAGCTGGGCGGCGCACGATGGTGTGGTAGTCTGGCAGGCCGAGCGCCATAGCGTCCACCTGCGAACCCACCACGCAGCGGCTGCTGCCAGCCTCCAACGAAAAATCTTGCGCGGGAGGCTGGGACCATCTTGCTACACCCTCACAGGTCAGCAGCAAGTGCTTTACTCTGGGTACAGGAGGCAACACGCGACACGCGGAGCAGAGCTGCAGCACTGGCGGGCCGGGGCGTGCCAGACCTGCTCATGTGCCCTGGCCAGGGCCTGCAACCCAGGTGGCTCTAGCTACTGGGCGCACCGGCTGGGCGAAGGGCGCCGCGTCCGGGTGCGCGAGCGCATGCTCCACGGCAGCCAGGCAGCGCGCGAGCGAGTGAACGCCGCCGGGCGGCCGCGCCGATTCAGGGTCCATTGCTTGGCTCACCTCGGGCGCCGCGCGGGCGCGCGCACGCGCCTCAGGCCGGCCCTGCGCAGGGCTGCCCGCCGCGGCGGGCTGCACGTGGCGGCCGGCGCCCGCCTGCTTGGGAGAAGCAGGTCCGGCCCAGCCTTCGCCTCAAGCGCCGCCCTGCACGCACTCTCCTCCCCCTCCAGCACCGCACGCGCTGCCCGGCGGCACCCTGGCGGCGTCGCCGAGCTATATGGCTGTTGCGCTGGAGCGGAATGTGCTGCGTGCCGTGGCGGCGCGGGCGGCAGCTGCTGAGTCAGGGACGGCGGCGGCGTTGAGGAGAGGCGCGACTCCGCAGCTGCAGGTTGGCTGGACGCGAGCCCTTGCGGCTCGCGCGCCTGCGTGCACCAGGGCTAGAGTGGCAGCCCTGCACACGCAACACACACAATGGCTTAAACTTACCGATGGCAGGATTCTTTCTGGTTCACCTCCTGCTTTTGGCCTGACAGCAGCAGGCGTGCACACCTCAGCGTGCCGCGTGCCCTGTTACTCCCATTCAAGTATACAGGCACGGAGGCAGCAGATGTCCAGCCTTGAGCCCTGGGGGAGCTTGGTCAGAACATTTAAGCCTGTGCTCCCGCTAGAGCGTCTGTGAGTAAGAGCACCCGCTGAGACCAAGTCTATGTGTGGCACCGTGGCAAGCCCTCACAACAGCTCTACAAGGCAACGATTTGCTGGGCCTGCACCTAAGCTGCACTGGCATGGCAGGGGTGTATGAACCCGCTTGCCCTGGTTAATAATTAAATGTATTACAAATGTTTCCCTGCACATCAAACACATCAAACACCTCGCATACAGAGGCCAGAGCTAGAGCAACAGGACGGCGAACTTAGTAGCCACCATGGTTTTGGAGATCACCGCGTTGTACGGCGGCTTGCTTGTGGTGGCATTTGCCCTGACGTCTCTGAGCGTTGGTCTGTACCGTGCGAGCAACAATGTCATGTATGGCACAGGTGGGGCGGCAAAACAGCGAAGTCGCCCTTTGTGTCTGCCTCTTTTAGTTCTCAATATGCTCATGTGCATGGCAAAGTGTCATGCGCACAGGGCCCGTCTCTGTCGCATATGAGCACGCCGTCACGCGCTCAGCTTAATTCGCCTGTGCACTAAAGTCAGCAGCATCGGTGTGTAATCTTCTGAGATTGTGTGTCTGCGCAGGCAAGAACAAGGAGCTCGAGCACCTGTCGCGCTCGCAAGGTCCGCCACGCCGGCCCGCCTTTGCCACAGCCTGTCCGCTGTTGATAGGCTTGCAGACATGCACGTGATTGCTGGTAATAATAACCGCTTGGTGTGTGCACAGGAAACTTTGCAGAATACTTGCCCCCGCTCGTCATCGTGCTGGGCCTCCTAGAGATGCAATCCGTCTTCTCGCCGTTCTATCTGCACGTCTTTGGCGCGAGTGCGCTTGCGTCGCGCCTCGCCCACACGCTGCAGCTGCGCGCACCCGAGACACTGCCCGCGGTCTTCCGCATGGTGAGCGCTCGGCGCCTGACCTCCTTGCTGCAACACGCTTAATGCGCGAACGCTCACACTTCGATAGCACTGGTCTGGCAGTCAGTAAAACTAAGCCTACGGTTTTGCGCAGGTCGGGTTCCTGTCCACGATCGCCCTGATGGTGTTCGGCGGCGGCTGCCTGGCTGCGCACTCACTTGCCACCAAGGTTTGAGTTGGGATGTCGAGGCCAGAAACCAGCCGTATGAGAGTGGACGCATTCCTGGTTTAGTCCTCAGGCCAGGCTGTTTGGAGCAAGGGACTTGCGTCAGGCATACATGGGTGCCACTGTGCGCCTGGTCATACGTGCATGCCAGCAGTGCTCGTGATGCACCGACAATCATATGCTCCTATGCCCTTGTTGATCTTGGCTTTTACATGGGTGCGATGTTCCGGGGTGTCGGCGACTTTTTCCCACAGCGCTTCATTGTCTTGTGACAATGTTTGCACCCTCCCTTTGCAATCATATGATCATGCGTGCATGCCACATGCACACATGCGTGACCTACCATGTTAATTGCCATGTGCAGACGTCCTGGAGGGGGAATCTGTTTGAAGCTGATCGACCAGAGTCTTCAGCTAGGGAGCGCCTGGGTGTTTCTGAGCGACGTGCGCCACTGAGTGGATGATGTTGGGCCTCGAGGCACCTCTTTCATGGCAAGACAGATGCTGCACACACCTGCCATGCAGGACCGGCATGCAGATTGCCCTGCGCTGCGCCAAGACAGCATGTCTGTGAGCAGCTCACACTTTGAGTGCGCTGCCAAGCAAAGCTGCAAGCGTGCTGCTAGTGGTAACACATGACAAGTCATTTCTTTAGCCGCAGGAAAGTGTCGCAGCTTGTGCCAACCGCTTGCTGCATACATGCCAAAAGTCCAGACGGTGCTGCCAGCGGGAGATCCGATACTGATGGCCGCGCCCCATCTTGTCAGTCACCAACACAGCGTGCACCTGGCGCGCAGTGCTACCTTCGTTCCCTGGCAGCGCGCGCAGCATCTCCACCTGCAGCGGCAGAACCCTCGGCGCCTCCTGGCGCCGGCGCAGCGCCAGCGTCTGCGGCCATCTCGATGTCCTCGGCGTCATCAAACTCGTCGTCAGGGCTCGGCCCCGGCCCCGCCGCGGGCGCGACCGCATACACGGGCGTCTTGTGGAAGGAGTTGACGACGTCCAGCACAGCGTCCTGGCAAGGCCGCCCGAGCGCCTCGTCGACCGGCGTGCGCTCGTGCCTGCGCCCCGCTGCTCGGTCAGGCAGGCGGCGCGCGGTCGCCCGCGCCTGGCAGGAGCGCGCTCAGGCGCCCGAGTTCACCCCTGGCAGCACAGGCAGGTAGCCCAGGTCCAGCACGGACATCTGTGCCGGCTGCCTGAACGCCGCACCCACCGGCTCCCTGTAGCAGGAGCTGTGAGTCAAGCTCGGAGTGCGCTGCGGACCCAGGCTCGCCTGTTCAGCGCGGAGGCGCTTGCGCCATGCATCAGCAGCAGCCGCATGGCGTCGCACTGCCCGTTGCAGGCCGCCCAGTGCAGCGGCGTGTTGCCTTCAGCGTTTGCCAGGGACACATCCTGCCGAGTCCAAGGCACAAGGGGGGTGTCAGGCCCGTAAAAGTGAAGCGCAGACAACGCAGCCCAAGTCAGCGGCGGCGTACCGCGCCGGCATCTATAAGAGCCTTCACAACGTCTGTGTAGCCATTGGCGCATGACATGTGAAGCGCTGCGCAGGCACGCGCTGTGACGCCTTCTATATAGCCGAGCTTGACAACGCAGCCTTGCAAGAATACCGTGGATGCAGAGCACCAGAAGCAGGCTGTGCACCTGTGCGGCCCTGCTCGTCCTGTGCATCAACGCTCACGCCCTGGCTCAGCGCCGTTCGGACGTCTTCCAAGTCGTTGTAGCGGGCACCCTCAATCAGCAGGTCCGCTAGCTCGCTCGTGCTCTCCGCTGACGCGCCGCCCGCGCTTTGCATGCAGCCCTCGCGCGCCAGTCGTTGGGCTCTTTCTTTTGAGTGCTGTTACACCAGCGAACTTTAACCCACTTCTTTGAAAGAAGTTCTTTCAGCACTTGAGACCACTGCTCACTGGGAAGCCTCCAAGGGCTTAAAGCTTGAGGCTAAATAAAAAAATCCAGACAAGTCCCAAGCGTTGGAGAAACAGCAGCCGTTGAGAATAGAATCAGCGCCATGCTTACCATTATGAGCCAGCAGTGCTCCTGCTTGTCGGGTGCCGCGCCCGCCGGCCGACCCGCACCATGTATGTCTCGCCAGCGTGCTTTGCCCTGCATATGTCCGGCGCCCCTGCTCCAGCGCCCCGTCGCGCCGTTTGGATGCAGGCATACAGCGCAGTCGAGCCGCGCGCGGCAAGCCAGGCGCGCGGGGACGCTTGTGTGTGCCGAGCAGCGCCCGTCCTTGCAGCTCGCCACGGCCAAGCTGCCCAGGTGCGGACGCACGCTGCAGCCACGGCATTCTGGCGTTGGAGAGCTTGTTTGTGAGACTGGAAGCAGGCACCCAGTGGTGCAGTGGTGTGCGCGCAGCCAGTGCGACACAGCTGCGTTTAGCAGCTCGATATACCAGTGGGCGGCGACGATAACACACTCCGGCCAGAACATGCCCTTTGCCCTCCCGTTCCGCACAGACCCGCTGCCCAACGGCTTCCAGGTGCGCAGCCCGGGTGATGCCCGTTGAGAGACCTGTCTGTATGATGTGAGCGGGCAGCTGGATTGTGCAATGTCCTGCCCTGCCGCTTGGCTCCACCAAGCGACCAAAACATGCCTCAAAGATGTTGCAGTAATGGCGTACTCTGCTCCGTCTCACGCAACCAGCCCTGGTCTGGCCCGCATGTTGTGTGCGGCTGTCATTGTCACGTGGAATTGGCTTACTGTGTCTGCACGCATATTGGTATTGCAATTGGGTGGGAGGAACATATTGGCTGGGCGTCACAGAAGCGGCGCTGTGGACCCCCCATCGCAGCGAAGCAGGGCGGCTCGGTGGAGCACTGACCCCGAGGCAGCGCCTGCGCGCAGCTGTCCTTGCTGCGCATCGACGCGGGCGGCCGGCCCATCAGCGTGGGCGACCTGCGCGCCACCGTGTTGCCGGAGCCCGGTGGTCAGGTGCGCGAGGCTGCGGTGCCTTCCCACAATTTGTTCACTCCGACAATTTCAATTGTTCTTGTGCTGCAGGGTGGGAGGGAGAAGTTTGGGAAATGTCTGGCGTTTTTCCTCTCTCGCTTCATCCCGACTTGTTTCGCATTATGATCGACTCACACCCACTGCCAGAGCTTCTCCGGGCTAGTGTTGGCTGCTGCCAAGCGTGCGGAAGTCAGTGTCTGCCTGGGCGTCGGAAATGCTGTGTGCATATGCATGCACACCTTGTGCTCCGCATCTGGGGCGAAGTGCGGTGTGGCCTGTCGGCGCTGCAATCCTCCAGCCATGCGCTATGGCCCGCGGCGCAACACGCGATCACTGGCCACTTGTTGCCTAGGTAGGAGGTCCTCTACCACTGGCGGCGAGCGGCGCCGCAGCTGACTCTCATGCCTGCCAGTGGGCGCTGGCGGGTGCTGAATGCGTGCCCTTTTTCATGCAGCTGCCTGGGCCAGCCGGGCATCGGGTGCATGCGATGGATCACATGCGGAGCTGGCTGGCTTGCAGGGCGACAGCTCGCGCGTGCTTTTTGTGAGGTTCTTTGAGGGCGAGGGCACCTTCATGGACCGCGCGACGCCGCCCCGCTTCCCTAGCGACCGCGATCGGCTCAAGGCTGCGCTGGCGGGCCTGGTCGACATCCCCGTCCTCATGCAGACGTTCCCGGGCGCCATCCGCGCGGCTGTGGCCAAGTCGTGCGACTAGCGCGCGCGAGCGCGCGCGCGGAGCGCGCAAGCGGTGGGCTGTCGCCTGTCTGTTGCGCTTCTCTGGTTTGGTCCCCGAGGACGTGCTTTGCGCACCGAAGATATGCTTTGCGCACCGATGCTCGGTTGGGCATGCGCACGGCAGGTGGCATGCAGCGCCCGCCTGCAACAGTCTCTTGAACCAAGGGCGCTCTGAAGCATGAACTGTTTACAACCCGCGGTTTCCCACTGTCCTGCTTTTGCCACATGCAGTCAAGCAGACTCTCAAGCGGCAGTTAGGCAGACACCCGGTGCCAGAGCGACGGTTGCCGCCAGCATGGTGTGTGTGACCACGCATGGCACTTTGGCAGGCTGCCTGTTGTTGACGAGAGCACATGCAGCTGAGCAACCTGGTGGACACTTGTTTTCACAGCAAAGCATTTGCTGCAAGGTGAGCTACCACGCTTGGCAAGGTTCTTCAAGCCCTGTTGGTGGCACACTGGATGTGTGTCTGCCCTACTTCTTTGAGGCGCTGTCCCACATGCTGCTTCAGCAGCCCCCTATAACACGGCAGTTAGTTTGCTGCCCACTGGCAGCGTGCAGATCACAGACGGGCGAGCACTTCCCTGAAGCCAAGAGCTCATTTGCCTTGAGGCTCTTACTGTTTTTTTTTTTAAATTATTTTACATTATGAGGCCGAAAACCGTACCGCATGAAGAACCCCGGATGCGGCATTGGTGTCTCCTTGTGATGCAGTGCGGAACAACACCAACATCGGCCAGGTGGGGCGCAGTCCCCATAGCTGCAATTGTCTGATGCATCCCGTGTGAGTCTCTAGGCACGCACCCACCCGCGCGCTGCGCGTTTGTCCAGTTGACTCTACCCACTAAGTATGCTGGTCCTGGCCCACAGCGCGCCGAGCAGCTGCAGGCTGCACTCGCCTCAGCCGCTGGCCGCCCGGCGCCTGCGGCCGCACAGAATCAAGGTGAGGCTGCTCGTGCCTAGCTGGCCGCTTTGGCATGCCGGGGCAGCGGGCTGCTGTAAGACCATATGGAGCTACTCCATGTCTGAGCAGCCTCTTACAACCAGGCACAAGTGCTCTCGCTGACTCAGGGTCCTGTGCGCATATCCCGGCGACCCAGCATTCAGCACTGCGCTCGCTCCTGTCACACCCGGGGACCCCTGCGGGCTGTGCGCGCAGGCACAGGGGGCAGTGTGCGGCGCCAACCCGTGGCGCGTGCTCGATGTGCCTGAGTCCGCGGACGAGAAGACGATTAAGCGCGCGTACCGCAAGCTTGCGCTCAGGTGAGGACGCGCACATGGGAAGCAGCTTTGCAGGCCATGCGGGTGCCTCTCCTAAGCATGGTCACGCTTGGGATGCAGGCACGGCTTTGAAGTGCGCGGGCCTGCAGGGTTGCTGCAGAGGCGTACGCCTGTCCTGTCTCGGCAGCTTAGCTGTAGGGCGCCTTTGCGCAGCCCTGGAACATACATAGACCCGGCAACAAGCAAGCCTGGGCACTCTTGTGCCGTCAAGCACGAGGTTTCAGAGTTGTTTGGTTTGCTTTCTTGCAGGCACCACCCGGACGTCGGCGGGGCGACGGAGGCCAGGCGCTTTGTGGACATCCAGCACGCGTACGAGGTGCTGATTGGCCGCAGCCGGGGCAAGGAAGTCGAGCGCGGCGCGTCCGCGGGCGGGGGCTGGTCGTTCCATGACTGGTGCGCCCGCGACGGTGCTATGTGTGCAGCGGCTGTGAACACTCTACAAGAGACGTGTACGCGGGACTGTCGTGCCACTGGACCTGACTCAACCACATGCGCAGCAGCTGCAAGCAAGGGGCAACCGTGCAAGACGTGCCACAGCGCCTGCTACAGTGACACGCGTTGTGGCTGGAACACGGAACGCCTTGTACATAGTCTGGTGCAGTATTGAACACTGTGTGCGTGCGTTCTTACCAGTGACTGCTAAGCCTCCGGGATGCAGGGCCAGAAACCCCGTGTGCCTTTACGTGATACCTGACAGGCTGTGTCACCTCACGAAAGTCTCGTGGTCCAGGTACTGGCGCTTTTCCACCGCGCGCCGCTCGCGGCCGCCGCCTCGCGCCGCCGGCGCGCCCGTAGGCGCGCCCGCCGCGCAGCTGCACACGCAGCTCGGCGGCTTGCGGCGCAAGGCCGCGGCGCGGCGCAGCCGCCAGCCCGCCAGCTCCGACGCCACCGCTGACAGCGACCCTGCCGGCCGCCCTGCACCTGCAGCCGCGCAGCGCCACGCCGCTACGAGCCCATGGGGGCCGCAGCCGAGCCCCAGCCGGGCTGCCGGCGCCGGCAACCAATCGTCGCCTGCTGCCGCCGCTGACCACAGCGCTGCTGCATCCGGGGCGGCGCACGAAGCAAGGAGCATGAAGCAGCACGGGGCTGCGCCGTCCGCCAGCACGGCGCGCCGGGCGCCCGGCGCCGCGGCGGCAGGGCGTGCGCCGGTCGCCCCGCCGGGGGACCGTGGAAGTGTGGAGGCGCGAGGCGGCGCGCCACCGCGAGCGCGCGCGCGGCGTGCGCAACGTCCGGCAGGCGACCAGGCAGGGGCTCTGCATGCGCCGCTCAGCAGCACCGACGGATTGCATGCAGCGCGCCCCGGCGGCGACGGCGGCCTGCGGCACGTGGTGCGCTGCGCGCGCGAGTTCCTCGCGGACGTGCGCGGCCAGCGGCTGTCAAACAACGCAGTCGCGTCTGCGCTGCAGGCGCGCGCCCCGCTGCATACGCCCAGGATGGCCTGCATCGGAGCTCCTGCCTGGTGTCTGGCAGATGGGGTGACCGCGTGCTGTGCGCTGCTGCAGGGCTTGGGCGCGCGCATCGCGCACGCGGCGGTGCCCGCCACGCCCCTGGTCACGTGCACGGCCGGCCTGGCGCCCGAGCCGGCGGCCTACCGCGAATGGGCGGGCGCTGCCGCGGGCGGCGGCCACGCGCACGGCGTAGCGCAGCGCCGCACCTCCAACTCCAACCCCGGCGCAAACACGGAGGCGAGCCGGCGTCGTGCGGACGCGGACGCACGCACAGAGGCAGACGAGCGGGGTCAGGCTCGCGGGCAAGGGGACCCCGCGCATCCGTCTGCGGGGCAGGCCGCGAGGCCGCACGCCGCAGCCCCCGCTGGCATGGACGGCGTCGCAGAGCAGGGGCGCCCGGACGCCGGCGCGGGGCGGCACGCGGGTGCCCCCCCGCAGGGCGCTCCGAGCGCGGCGCCCACGGCAGCGCCGCACGTCAGCTCGCAGCTGGCGGGGCTGAAGCGCAGGGCCGCGCTGCGCCGCAGCGAGGTGTAGCCGCTGCAGGCGGGGGACGATGTATGTGGCTAACGCGCGCGCCACTGGATTCTCAGCGCGTGGTAGAGCTGATGTGCAGGCGGGGCTGGGCGCTTGGCAGTCTGCGGGTGCTTGGGTGTGACCTGGCAAAACTCTTGTGTCCAGGCGCGTTGCCGATGGGCTGTGCGCGGCTGTGCGTGCTGCGCTCCGACGCGAGGCAAGGAGGGCTGCCAGCACGCAGGACGAGAAATGGACGAAACGCAAACGCAAACGCAAAGACGTGGGGCCAAAGGATGCTTCTGCGCGCAGGATGAGATTTGAGAGCAAAGCATGCGAGAGGGTGTGAGCATAGGCAGGGCGAGAGTTGCCGAGCGTTCTGGGAAAGAGCTGTTGTCAGGTGCTGAGCGCAGAGGACTGGCGGTGTATCATGAAACTCTTGTATAGTACTGACAGGAGGATGTACAGCAATTTTACGAGGGTCGAGCCTCCGCCATATCGGTTGAGGCACTGTAGCTCGCAAGTCAGTCGTGTCTTTCTACAGTGCGCGAGGCGCACATGTCTTTTTTCATTCTGCCAGGAGGTTTGGGCGCAGGCACTTGGAATGCATCCTGACGAGCAGGTGGCTAGTCACATCGTGATGGTGAGCATGTGCGTATGCCCAGGTCAGAGATTTATAGGCAGCAGGATGCGTGCCGCTCAAAGAGCGCTGACATGGATTGCGAGCTGGCTTGTTACATGTGGTGTGCTAGATGGGTGTGCTGCTTGACCCGCAGGATAGCAATTACAGCCAGCTGACACATTACAGCTGAGACAGGGCATGGCAATAATAGTAAAAGTTTGTGCATGAGCCAACACGCAGCACCCAGGTAGTGGCAAACCGATGATGTTGTTGCTAACAGCCACATGCAGCGCCTAGGCACTTATCAATGACATATTTGCTATGCCTATAAACAGATATGTTGACATGTTTGGAAAAAATCACAGATTTGTTATGCAACCGCCAACGAAATGCCACATGCGGCCGTTACTCCAGAGCTTACCTGCCTACATTTTGCACATAACCCTTGAGCTTGCCCATGTGCGCCACATGCGCACCGGCATGCGTAACAGCAATACTTTCACGTGCGCGACCACGCGCTCCGCCAACACACATGAGTACACTGCTGGCCACCAGCCAAGCCGAACTAGCACCAGAACTCCCAACTTCACTGACGTATGCTTGCCCCTGTGCGCTCTATGCGCGGTTCTCGCCACATGCGCAGCGGCAGGCATGCATCATGCAAACATACCAATCACCAGAACAAACACCGCAGAAACTAACTTCAGCACCCAGTAGCGGCCTCTTCACCTGCAGCCTAACCTGCATGGCAGCACCCACTCTGTGCAGCAGTTGCCTGCATCACACGTGGGACGTGCACCCTAACTGCCATGTGTCGATACACACATGCTAACCTGGCCAGACACAATTTGCGCTGCTGGGATGTAAACCGTGATGGTACACAGAGAGCCGAGCCGAATGTCAGGCCCAATGAAATCCAGGGCGACAAGCCATGCCATCCAGGGGAGGCCTCAAGAGCCCGGTACACAGCCTGAACGGGACAGCCCGTGGGAAAGTTGCTGCCGCACACGGAAAGTGTGGTCTGCTGCCAGGCACGGGCTCCCAAGGCTAGGCCAAGGAGCCCATAGCGACAGTCCTTGTCAATGCACACACACTGTGCACCAACTGCCTAGCTTACAAATGAATGATGTAGCACAGCACTGCACATGTCGCCTGAGGGGGGCTGGGTGGGGCATCAGCAGGCTATGCGCCCGGCATACCACCCCCCATTTGGCTCTAGAAAGCCAATCGCGATCCGAAAACAACCCTCAGCAAACTGGTGAGTGTCACTGCTGCTGCCCTAGTCCGCACGTAACCCCCTTCGGCCGTGCACGGCAACATGCCCGAGCCTAGGAGCGTCAGGCCGCGGCCCAAACTGTACACCTCACTGCAACGGCACAAAGCAAGTGCTACACGCAACATGCAGGCAAGAGCGGAAAGTGAACACCCGCAAGAGCATGCCTGGAAGCAGGGCTGGGTGTCAGCAGACCATGTATCCAGCCGACCATGCTACGACTAACTGAAAATCGTGCATGCACACCTGTGACTCCCTTCCGCAGCGCCAGCTCCAGCAGCCCCACGCCCTCCTGCTCAGTGTGTTTGTCTTGACGGCGCTGCTTGCGGGGGCGGCCACTGCTGCAGAGGCGCACGCCTCACACCGGCAGCCACACCTCGACGCCCGCCAGCTCTGCCGCCTGCGCTGCGAGATCCTCGACCGTCAGGTCTGGCCCAGGCGGCCAGGCCCAGCCGGGCGCTGGCAGCGCGGCGTCCTGCGCGGTGCCAGGCGTGCCGAGCGGCCCGGGGCCGAGCGCCTGATCTGGCGCGCGCGCCTGAGGCGGCGCAGGCGCCTGCAGGGCCACGTGCGCCGCGCTGCAGCCGCGCGCCGCGCTGCCGGGCGCGCAGGCGGCCGCGGGCGGGGCCGCAGCGCCCGCCGCGGCCGCCAGGCGCGGCCCGGACAGGCCCCCGCTCAGCGCCCACATTGGCGCGCTGGCCAAGCTCGGCACGCTGGCCAGGTGCGGCGCGCTGGCCGGGCCTGCCGCACTGGCCAGGCGCGCCGCCCGCCAGCCTCCGGCGGCGCCCGTCCCGCCGCTGCCTGCGACGCGGCCCCAGGGCGCCACAGGCTCAGCCCCGCTCGACGCTGCTGGGGGATTCTCGCCGTTTGCGGAGCACGGCGCACCTGCCGTACCCCGGCCCGGGACAGACGACGGCAGCGACGCATGCGCGGATGCAGCGCGGCGCATCTGGTCCGGGTGGGGCGCCTGGTCTGGCGCCGTGCGCAGCCAGGCGCCCTGCGCAGACTGGCTGGGCGCCAGCGCCGCGTGTTGGCCCCAGACGGGACCGAGGCCATGCGTTGACCCGCTGCTCGAGGATCTGAGCAGCGCCGCGGGCGCCGGCACCAGCGAGAGCGCGCTCAGCGGCAGCGCGGCCAGCGAGGCCGCGCGGGGGACGCCTGCGGGGCTGGATGTCTGGGAGTGGCCCTGCGCAGGGCACGGCGGCGCGCCCGCTGCCGAGCGCAGCCCGGGCACCGCGCAGCCGCGGCGCTCGGGGCTGGCGGCGGCGGAGGGCGACGTGGAGGCGGGCGACAGGTCGCTTGAGGGGTCCGAGTCTGTGTCGGTACCAGGGCCGCTGGTCGATGGCGAGGCCGGCACCACCGCGGCCTGGCTGCCGCTGCTGCAGCTGCGGCCCCGCGCGCTCTGCGGCGGCCCCGCATGGCGGCTGCATGCGGCAGCTGCGGGCACGCAGACGCCATGCGCGTTCTTCGTACGGATGCCCCAAGCCGGGGCGCCGCCCGCAGTCGGCGGGGCACGCGGCTCCGGCTCGGCCCTCGCACGCGGCCACAGCCCCGGCGAGGCCGCTGCCGCGGGCACGCCCTGCGCCGCTGCGCCGCCGGCCGCCCCGGACGCACCGACGCCGCGCTGCAGCGCCGCCGCGGGCGGGCCCGCAGCCCAGCACGGCGCGGGGGTCTGGCCCCCCGGCGGGCTCGCACGCGGCGCGCGCGGCGCGGGCTGCAACTCGGCCAGCGCCGCGAGCGCGGCCAGGCCCGGCAGGCGCTCGGCGGCGGGCACGCAGCGCGCCGCGCCCGCCTCGCCGCGCATGCCGTCCAGGCCGGCCTGCAGCAGCTGCGCCGCCAGCCACGCCGCGCGGCCCGTCCTGCGCGCGCGCCGCCCGCCGCTCGAAGCCAGGCTCGTGAGCGACAGCGCACAACAAGTCCCGGCCATCCGCGGGCTGAGGCAAGAGTTCAGATCCCGCGCGCCCGCCATGGTCGCGCATCCTGGCCAGGCCGTTGCGCGCGGCGGCCGTGCCGCCAGCCGTGCCCGCGGCCCTCCCATCACCCAGCAGGTCTACCAGGTCGGTGCGGGCGCTGATCGCTAGCAGCAGGTCTGTGGGCGGCGCAGGACCGCACCCAGCGGCGCCCAGCGCCTGCAGCGCTTCAGCCAGGCACAGCTGCAGCACGGTGGCCGCGGCCTCCTGCAGCTCCCGCCAGCGCGCGCTGTGCGCCACGTGCGCCGGCCAGTCGTCGCAATCCACATCAGGGCTCCCAGACGCCCCGTGCACTGAGCCTGAGCCTGACCCTGGCTCGGCCCCGGCGGCCGCGCCGGCCGGGGCCCACCCGCCGAGGGCGCCCGGCGTGGCGCCGCCCTGAGCGGCCTGCGCCAGCCCTGGGCCCGGCCCTACAGCCGCCGCACCGCCGCCGCAGCCGCTGCCGGCCGCCGGCGCGAGCGGCGGGATGGCCGCTAGGCATGCTGCCCAGAGCTCCTCCTCTGCAGCGTCCCCTGCGGCCATGCGGTCCGTGCTCGGGCGGCGCTGCATTTCCCCATGCTCCATTCGCGAGCCACATGGAAGCAAACCCATGTTCATCGGCCTAGAGCCTGGCTCCTTCCTGTACGGCAGGCCTGCCTCTGAGAGTCGATCAAGGTTGCGTGTGCCCGTGCACGCCCACAGAAATGGCGTGGCAATCCCAGGCGTGTTTGGTTGAAAGCCTGTTTCAGCCAGCTAGGGCTGCATAGGCAAAGGCGGCACGCGCGCACCCGTGATGAATGGGCCGCAGCCGTGTTCCGGAGAGGCAGGCACCGTGCGCCGCTCGGGCGACAACCGCGCCCGCTCAGCCGCCCAACTAGCAGCCGGCGCATTCGCAGCGAGTACAGCAGCGTGGTCTGCGCTGCCGCCACCCGTGCCGCTGCAGCTGCTCAGGTAGGGGGCAGCGCCAGGCGCGGCTGTCAGGCGGACAGGGCAGTCCGCGGTGCCTGCGCAGCGCGCCGGCGCTGCAGCGGCAGCGCGGGGCCACGTGGCCTCGTCGCGGAGGCGCAGGTCGCGAGTGCGCCGCAGCTTGGCTGCGAAGCTGAGCGGTAGGTCGGCCAGGACGCCCTCGCGCGCGCGCTTGCCGCTTTCCACGCTGTCGCTGTGTTGCGGACTGAGGCAGCTTGTGCTGGCCTGCATGCCCCGCACACTGGGGCTGTTGGCTGTTGGGACCAGGTGTATGCGACCGCACGCAAGAGAGGGCAACCACTTGCGTGCGCCAAGCGCACCCAAGCCTGTTGAGCGGCCGCACCGTGCACACCTTACGCTCCTAACATGCAACTGAGTGGCAGATGACATGGCTGCTGTAGGCATGGCAATCAGCGCAAGTGGCGCAGGCGTGCGTTGCCCCACGCGGCCCCCACAGGGAGCGGAGGCCGGCCAAGCCTCACACGCACACATAGTGGCGCGGTGCTGCAGATGCGGTGCTGTACCTGCTCCATCAGCGAAGCTGCCTCCTCCTCAGTCACCACTGGCCCTCCTGCGCCTGCTGGGGCAGCATGGCTGGCTGGGTGTAGACGGCCGCGCCGCTGCCACGGATTAAGCACCGGGCCGACCAGCTTTCAGCAGATCAGCGAGCCGGCACTGCGGCACCTTCGGGGTGCGTGCCCCCACCTGTTACGCAACACAACGTGGTCAAGGAAGCCGACTGCTGTATACGCTTTCGACCGTCAGGACAGATCAGGCATCGATTGTCGCTGCTTCCGTCTAGCCAGCAAAAATCACCTTGGACGGTACTAAATGTACAGCATCAGCCCATCTCCAGCCTCCATGCTCCATTACGTCGGAATTTTATGGTGGTGGTGGTCAGGAAGCTGAGTTCGGCCGGGTAGATGACAAGGAACAAATAACCTAGGTTAGGCTTGTCCCCAACAGCACAAGCACTTGGTGAGGACGGGCAGCTCCCCACTTCATGCGCGCTCGTGTTGATGAGCATCAGGTTGACCAGGAGACTGCCCTGCTACTTAGCGTCTGGAACAGATCTGCTGCATCGTCCTAATCATCATCAACCAAGCGTCGCGCAGCACACACCTGAGCAAACGGTTGCCTTCAGAGTGAGCCCCATTGTCAAGCGCCTCACTGACAAGATGCATTGCTGTACCACTCCTATGTTACTGTGTGACATGCTTCCTCATTGATGTGTGGGGTCAAGCTGAAGCTGGTTGGTGAGGCAAACAGACTGCTCACCCGAGTCTGGACCTGCAGGGCCTGCGTGGGCTCACGCCGCGTCTGCCTGCCCGGCAACCAGCCCCAGCACGGCGCGACGTGTTCCTGGGCTCAGGCACGCACTCCCTGCATAGTGGCGTGCGCGCCTGGGCACAAGCTCAAGCACGCTGCTGCAGCAGCGTTTGGTGGGGCTGCTCTTCGGCACAGCCGTAGCCGCGTGCTTGCCAGTCGGCCACACCTGACCTGCCCTTGCATGCTAAGCACGGCCCCGTCCTCTCAGCAGCATGACTTTGCGCCTGGTCACAGCCTGTCACGCTGCAGGCCCGGCTTCAGGCTGCTCACAGGCGCCCGGCGGCAGTTGCGTGTATCTCAGCAGCGCCTGCAGCGCCAGGCCTGCTGACCGTGAGCGCACGCGCGTGCCTCGAGCGAGCTGCGCGGGGGCGCAGGCGCAGCGCTTGCGCGGCAGGTGGCGCTGCGCTGCAGCAGGGGCGCCTCCGGCCGCGCGATGACGCCCGAGGAGCTGCACGATGCAGTGCGGCAGATTGTCCCAAAGCTTACCGGTGCGGCCGCCGGGCCGGCGCGCGGCGCCCCCGCCAGTCGCTCCGGTCCTGCACGTTAGCCGTCCTGCTGCCTGCGCTGCACATGCGCAGAAGCAAAGAGCGCAGACTGAGCCGCGCCGCGCCCCGCCCGCTGCTTGTGCTGGTGCTTGCGGCGCCCTCTCAGCGTGGCAGCCGGGACGAGGGCGCGCGCCGCGCGCAGGCGACAAGTCCAAGGGGCAGGCCGGCAAGATCGCGACGATCGGCGGCTGCCGCGAGTACACGGGCGCGCCCTTCTTCGCAGCCTTCTCCGCGCTCAAGGTGCGCGCGCCTGCAGTCGCTCGAGCTCAACGACCACACTGACTTGTGCACTTGTGTCTTGAGCGTCTTATGTCCCACGTCGCTAGTCAGTGCAGTGCATCACAATACTATGCATCCTTCTCTGCACTCTGGGCATGCACATATGGAGTCGCTCAAAGTGTATGGATTTGCACCGCATTGCAATGCTCGATGTCTCTTGTCCACACGCGGCTGCTCGTCAAGCCATGGGGCTGCAGCCACTCACCGCAGTACACCAGAACACAAGCATGCGCGTGACTGCAGTCCAGCAGCCAGATGCGAGTCCGTCCGGGCGCTGCGCCGCTGCAGCTGCGCCGCCCGCGAGGGGCGCTGCCCGCGGACGGGCCGACCCGAGGCGGGGTTGACCCGGGGCGCGGCGCGCCAGGTGGGCTCCGACCTGTCGCACGTGTTCTGCACGGACGGCGCGGCGACCGTCATCAAGGGCTACAGCCCCGAGCTGATCGTGCACCCGTACCTGCCGGACGAGGCCGCGCACGAGGCGCGCTACGCGGCCGCCTCCTACGTGCGCCCGCGCCGCGCGCCTGCCTGAGCCTGCCCGCCTGGCTCCTGGTCTGGATCGCCTGCCCCGCCTGATTCCTGCGTGCGCCCGCCGCGCGCTCGCACGATCCTGCCCGCCTGACCCCTGCTCTGGAATGCCGCCACCGCACCACTGCCCCCGCGCCGCCGCTCCCGCACCGCCGAACCTGCACAGCGCCATGTGCTGCTCAGCGCGGAGTGCGCACGGGATAGAGCGCAGCGCATGCGGAGTGCGGCCAGCGCGCCCCCGCCGCGCGCTGTCGCATGCGGAGCGCCTGCTGGTGGGCGCCGAGCGTGCACGCCGCTCGCGGGGCACGCCTGCGCAGGGCATGCGGCCATGCGCTGCACACTCGGCAGCACGGCGTTTCGCGCGACAGTTCAGCGAATGCAGCTTGCAGCGCCTGGTTGCAGCACGTGGCTCCCGGCTCAAACACACATGCAAAATGCTGCTGCGGCGGGCGCGGCGCGCGTGCCTTGCACGCAGCGGCAGCACGGGGCGAGGGGTTGACGGCGGCCTTGCGTCGGGCGGCCGCGCGCAGCGCCCACCCGTGGACAGCGTGGTCCAGGAGCGCACAGAGAAGATCCAGGCGTGGCTGAAGCGCTTCGACGTCGTCATCATCGGCCCGGGCCTGGGCCGCGATGACCAGATGACCACCAAGACAGTCATCAACGTGCGCCGCCCGCGCCGTCGGAAGCACAGCACTGCCAGGATGGCGGCCGGCCTGGTCAGCAGGGGGGCATCTTCGTGCAGGGAGAAGCGCGCCACTTCTTTACTGTGGCTGAATGCGCTCGTGTGTGCATGCCGAGATATTACGATGCAGTGCGGTCATGCGCCAAAGGTTGCCTGGGCGACCTGCCTGAGCAGGTCGCTGTGCATGAGTGCCAGCACCAGTGGCATCTGCTGCAAGCCATCCCTCCCTGCACCCAGCACCCAGCACCCTGCACCCTTAACCCCAACCCTACTCCCAAGCCGCGGGCGCCGCTGCAGGTGATAAAGGCGCTGCGCGAGCGCGAGATTCCCGTCGTCATCGACGCGGACGGCCTGTTCATCGTGACGCGCAACCTGGAGCTCGTGCGCGGCAACCCGCGCTGCGTGCTCACGCCCAACAAGGCCGAGTTCGCGCGGCTGGCCGCCGCGCTGGACGTCGACCTCGAGTCGGGTGCGCGCCGCGCCCCTGCACGCATCCTCGGCAACTGCCGTCTCCGCTGCGCTGTATGCGGCCATCGGCACTGCCGCGCTGCCGCTAATCGAGCCATGCCTCCGGCTCCAGCCCTGTATCTTACGCAGAAGCTGCTGCAGGCAGCCCTGCCTGGGCTGCAAACGCCTCTGCGCAGCGCTGCAGCCCGCCCGGAGGGAAAAGCAGCGTCCCCACGCGCGCGGTGGTGGTCCACCTGATGATGTTCAGCCCTACATCTTTCACAGGACCTCGCCACATGCGCGCGCAGGCGGTCTGGTTATTTGCAACCATATCCGTTCTGTTATCATATCATGTCCCATGCGCGCATAGGCGGTCAACCTGATTATTTGCAACCCTGACCCTGTGTGATGACTTGCGCGCTGGCAGGCTCGGACCACCTACAGCGCTGCGCGGCTGCGCTGGGCGGGCCCACGATCGTGCGCAAGGGCGCCGTGGACGGTATCTGCGATGGCGAGGCCGCGCTGGAGTGCGGCGCGGCCGGGTCCAAGCGGCGCGCGGGCGGGCAGGCGCGCCCTCTCGGCGTGTTTTGGCCGGGCGTCTCTCTGTGTGCACACATGCGCCCGCTTGATACAGGCCATGTAGTATGCCAGCTGCATAATCTGGAAGTGCACAGCCTGCCCAGAACAGCTAAGCGAAGGCGTGTCGAGGCAATCTGGTCTGTCTCCAGGCTATTTCAGTACCTGCGCCTCAGCGGCATTGCGGACGCGCAGGGCGATGTCATGTCTGGCTGCGTCGCGGCGTTCCTGTCGTGGGCGGTGAATTACGGCAAGCAGACGGGGGCCACGCAGGCGCGCAGGCCGCCCTCCCCTGACCCGCCCACATCGGCGCCTTGATGCTGAAGCAGCCCCAGCAGCTCAGCTCTGGTGCATGTATGTAAGTTTGCCGCGCAAATGTAGTTTGTCGTCCGGCTTGCTCGTCTCATGCGGAGCCGCACTGAGCAGAAGGCTGGAATGCGAGTGAATGTCGGAGGGCGCCGTGCGGGGCGGCAGGTGCGCGAGTTCCCTGCGGGCCTGCCGCCGCCGGTGCTGGCATCATACGGCGGCTGCCTCACCGCGCGCACCGCGGCCGCCGCGGCGTTTCAGCGGCGCGGGCGCTCCATGCTGGCCGCGGATGTGATAGAGGAGCTGGGCGCGGCGGTCGACGGCCTGTTCGACCACGAGTGACGCTGGGGCTGCCCTATGCCCTGGAATCGCGCGCGCAGCTCGCCAGAACCTGCGCACCCCTGGCTGGCAGGGCAATGTCCGGCTTTTGCCGCAGCGTTGCGATGGACGTGCCAGCCTGTCTGCGCTGCAGCACAGCTGCACGCGCACGCGGCGAGTGCAGCAGCTGCGGCGTCTGTCAGGGTATGCAAACAATGCCAGGGCCGTGTCGGGCATGCGTCCTGGCGACCAACGCCAGCTAGGGCGCAATGTCCGGGCGTGGCAAAGCGCTGACCATGTCCTGCATTGCGGACTGCATGTAGACCGTGGCAGGCGCGAGCACTGCAAACTCTCGACCTGCCCCGCACTGCATGCTGACCGTGTTCGGTGTGCCCCGATTTTTGAGCTCCCTCATGCTGGGCTGTAGTGCTGCTAGCATGCCGCCCGAACAGCATTGAAAGCGCTGCCAGCCCGCTGCAACACGGCCAGGTTAGGGCCAGAGCAGGGTGTTGCATGCGCATGTCCGGACTTGTCACGTCTTGTGGGTCCGACTCTAAGGTGTGAAGCTGACTCGCATTCAGGGACCGCTTATGACTGCGGTGTTGGGTTACATATCCGGCAGCGGGCACTGCTGTCCTCGTGCGGCAGCAGCAGTGCGCGCGCCCGGCACCGGCAGGCAGCCCCACTGGTGCATACACCAGCAGTGCTATGGCAAGGCAAGAGTGACACAGCCGCCCAGAAAGACCCGCCCCCTAGCCCCTCGTCGCCGCGCCCGTGTGCTGCAGCTGAATGCAATGGAAGGGCGGCTCTGCCGCACATCTGCGCCTGTCCCCAGGCGCGTCATGTGCCGCCCGACCACGTTGTGCTCCCCACCGAGCGCTGGGGGGTAGCACACCTGCACCTGCTGCCGCAGCTGCGGCAGCACGCAGTCACATGCAGCAGCGCGGCAGCCCTACACTCCTGACCACAGTGCATCCCAGACCCTAAACCCTGAAAGCTCGCACGCGTGCCTGGTCACTGCACCCGCGCTGCCACGGCGCCCGCGGGAAAACGCACCGTGTGTTGCATGCACAGCGCGCCGTCAGAGGCACGCAGCCGGCTCGGCCCAGAAAAGAAACGCCCCCAATAAAACAGCCTCCAGGCACAGACTACACACGCCCAGATAACTGCGCTTTCTCTGTACAGCACTCGTCGTGCCTGATCGAGCGCAGCGCTCCTGTTCTGTGCGGCCACACTCAGATGCCAGCGTGCAACACACGTCGTCCTCACCCACAAGCAAACCCCACGGACCCTGTATTTCCACTGTGGCAGGTCACAAATTAGCAGTGCTGGTGCCTTGTTGACCCCACAGAATGCCGGTCCGCACGGTGTCCAAGCTCGGCGATGCGGCGCACAGAATGTCCTGCCGCCTCAAGCAGTGCCGTGTTCAAGCGCATCCGCCGGCACACACGCGCGCGCAGCAGCCTCCTCCAGGCGCGGCGGCGGCCGGGCGCGCGCAGAGCGGTCACCGCCCGAAGCAGCCCATCAGCGCGCGCCAGCCCCCGGGCGCGCGCGGCTTTGCCGCGTCGCCGGGATCGGCGTCCGCGGGCGGCGCCGCGGCCGCGCCGCGCTGCTTGGCCGGCGCGCTGTGCGGCTTGCCGGCCGACGTGCGCGCGGACGGGGCGGCCTGCGCGCTGTTTCTGGGGGACGGGGCGGCGCCTGTATTGGCCGCAGCGGGGTCCGGCGCCAGCTCCGCCGCGTTCAGCCATGCGCGCGTGCGGCCTGCATGCGCGCACAGCTCCGTTCAGACAGCCGCGGCACTTGAGTCAAGCCTATCACATGACTCAGGAGCGCGGTGCACAGCCAAAAGCCCCGGCGTGCAGGCGACCGTGGTTGTTTGTTCGGCAAGAGACATGCCATGCCTACATGCACAGATGGCCAGGGTGCAAACCTGGTCTCCGGAGCTTCACAGGACGGAGTGCGAGCACACGGCAGCGGGTACGAAATGCGCGAGCAACAACGCATGGGCAATGGGTGCGGCTCGCAGAGTGCCGGCGCGCACGCCGGCAGTGTGCGCGGGGCCGCGGGTGCACCCAAGAAGCAACTCGCAGGCGGGGCACAGGACCTTGCCCAGCTTGGCCTGCCACGCATCTCTGCCAGAGGGTGTGCGGGGGAATGACGGGCGCGCACTCTTGGTGTCGCCGCGCCGCTGCAGGTGCACGTCCGCGGCGGCCGCGGCCGCCTCCAGGCGCTCCAGGTTGACCGCCGACAGCCGCGCGCCGCTGCCGCTTGCCTCCTCGATGCTCGCGCGCGCCACCTTGATGGCCGCGGCCGCGCGCCGCTTCTCGGCCTCGCCCTGCCGCGGCCCAGCGCGGGCGCGTCAGTGCTCGGCAGCGCGCCGCCTGGCGCCAGCCTGCGCGCCGCCGGCGTCGCGGCGCGGCCGCGGGCCGCAGCAGACGCCGGTGGCGCCACAGCGCAGCGCGCCAGACTCATTTCCGCGCCAGACAGCACCCGCCCCTGCGCGGGCGCCTCACGCCAGCGCAGGCCGCGCCGCCCCGCTGCCGCCCGCGCGCGCGCGCCCCAACTCCGCAGCCGAGCAGCAGGCGAGCGGGCGGGCGCGGCACCTGCAGCAGCTCCGCGATGCTGCGCCCGGCCGCCGCGCGCTCGAGCGCCGCGTCCGGCGCGAGCGCCGCCTCCCAGCCGCCCTCGACCTGCAGGGAGCTGCGGGCCGCGCGCGACGCATCCGCGCCGCGCAGCAGCCCGGGCGTCGCCTCGCAGCTGCCGCGCCAGGCCTCCGTGGACGAGCGGGCCGGGTCGGCTGGGCCGCCGCCGGCCTCGCGGGGCAGCCTGCGCCACGCGCGCCGCGCGGGCGCGCGCGGCCGCTCCCGCAGCTCCTCGCCGGCGGGCAGCGAGGCCAGCAGCAAGCGGCTGGCGTGCGGCGCGGGGTCCGGCGGCGCGGGGTCCGGCGCGGGGTCGCGCGCGCGCGCGTCGCGGCTGGGCGGCCGCACCTCGGAAAAGCTGCGCGCGCGCGGCAGCGCGTCTGCGGGGCACGCAGCGTCGCCCGCGTCCGCGGACCCGCCCGCCGGGGCTCGCGGCGGCACGGGCTGCGCGCCGGGCGCCGCAGCTAATGCAGCCCACTCCGGCGCCTGCGCCACCATGCAGGAACACTGTGAGCGAGCGATGAAGGACCGAAGAGACAAGCGGGAGCCCGACAGGCCGGTAGACAAGTCAGGTCTGCACTGGTTGCCAGCTGTGAGCGCACGCGTCACATGCGGCTGCTGTCTGCACTTGCGCGCCGCTCCTGGGCCTGCCAAGCCGCACCGCTCCTTCTCCGCCCGCACCACCCAAGGGCAAGCACCAACTGCCAGCGCCGCCGCGCACAGAGCGCTGGCGCGGCGCGCCTGCTGCCCCGTGGGGTCGCTGTTCCAGAGCCGCGCGCGCAGCGCGGCCGCGCCCGCTCCCGGCCCATACACGGCCCGCGGGCCGACCGGCCAGAAATTGAGCGCGGCCGGGTCTTCAGCGAAGGCAGACGGCTCCTTGCGCGCGCTCCCCTGGGCGCGCATGCGTCCCTCGTCAGCAGCCGCAGTCCGTGCACTGCACACCCTGCTGCACTGGACATGCAGCAGCAGCCTGGTCCGCTTGCCGCCCGCGCCCGTGCCGTACGCCAGGGTCTGCATCCGGCGCACAGCAGTGCAACTGCACTGCACAGCACTCTGCACTCAAACGCTCTCACTAGCATCTCACCAGCACCTGAGGCGGGCGCCCTACGACACACCGCATATTCGAGCTGCTCGCACGCCTCCCGCTCAGAGGAGCCCTGGCCGCTGCCCACACGGTCGCCTGGCAGCACGCCGCCGGTCGTCCAGAGCTCCGCCGCTGCTCCGCCGACAGACGGCGGCGGCCGCCCTGGACTTGCTTGCTCCATGCGCCCCGCCGCAGCGCCCCCAGCCGCGGGGTCCCTGCCAGGGAGCCCCACTGGCACGCTGGCGGCGCCCGGCGCCATCGCCGCGGCTGCGCGAGCATCCCTACAAAGGGCTTCTCCTGGCCAAGACGCTGCCATGGCTTCTGCAGCGCCGCCCCCAGCGGCGCCGCGCATGCCCGCCGCGAGCGCGCCGGCTTCGGGGGCCGCCATGGACGCGCATGGCCCGTCGCGCGGTGGCGCGCCGCTGGGCCGCGGCTTCGACGCGGCCGCGGCCGAGCCAGGGGCCGCAGGTGCAAACCCTGTGGGGCTGTCCGGCGCATCCGACACCAGCTCCGGCCAGGGCGAGTCAAGCAGGCGGCTGCTGTTGCCGACGCGCGCATCCGCGCTGCCGCCAGACGCGCTTGAGCGCACCGGCCCCGCCGGGCTCTGAGCGCTCGCGCCTGCGGCCTCAAACGCTCTTTGCTCTGCGCCGGCAGGCTGCTGGCCGGCATTCGACGCGCCGTCAGCAGCACCTCCCTGACCGCGTGCGCTGCCGGCAGCCCCGCCGGCAGGGGGCGCTGCGGCAGGCGCAGGGTCACGCCGACCCTGCCCGCTTGATAAGGCGGCCCCGCCGTAGCCTGACCCCGCGCCGCCGCCGGGGGGCGGCAGCTGGCGCGCGTGCATGCTTGTGCCATGCACAGGGTCCGAGCGCCCTGTGGGCGCGCCAGCCGGCGCCGCGCCCGGCTCCGGCCGGCCGCCCCGCCCACCGCCGCTCAAAGCGCTCGCGGCTGCGGCGGCACCCTGATCAATGTACGGCTCTGCGCCCGCCGCCTGTGGACGCCCCGGCACCTCGCTGGCGGCGTCAGCGCAGCCGGCCCCGCACGCTGCCGCCGCGCCAGGCGGGGCGCGCCGCCGGAGGTCAGCCTCGGCCGGCGCGAGCGTGCGGGGCGGCGCACTGGCGCAGCGCGGGGCGGCGGCCCAGGGCTCGGGCTCGCCGCTGCCGCGCCGCGCGAGCTGCAGCCCGGCGGCGACAGCGGCCTCCAGGCGGCGCGCCAGGTCTGCGTCGGCAGCCGATTTGGGCTTGGCGCCGGGCAGTGCCGCGCCGCGCGCCAGGCGCTCGGCCTCGCGCGGCAGCCAGGCCGTCAGCGACGTGGAAACCTCGCTGAGCGGCGCCGCCGCGTGCGCGTCACCGGCCGGCTCCGCGGCGCCGTCCGGGCCGCACGCTGCGCGCGGCAGCGCCCCGGCGCCATCGGGGCCGCGCGCGCCTGCGGCGCCCGCAGCCGCGCCCGCCGCGGCCCAGCCGCCCATGCTGTCGGGCGCCTGCGGGGATCCCCCCGCCGGGTCCGTCGACAGCGAGGACCGCGCAGTCGCCGGCAGGCCGTGGATCGAGACGTCGGGCGAGCCCATGGCGGCGCCGCCGGCGGGCTCGCCGGCCGTCGCTGCGACGCTGGCGCCGTCAGAGGCGCCGACCGACGACGTCGGCGCGGCTGCGCCCGCGTCGCCCAACAGCTGCACGGTCGACAGCATCGACCCGGCCGCAGAGTGCAGCGGCGATACGGTAGTCAGCAGCGCGCCCGCCGCCGACGAGCGCCGCGAGCCCCACAGCGCGGCCGCTGACGACACCACGGACACCCCAGACAGGCTGCGGTCGCCGAGGCCGGGGCCGCTGCGCGCGGGCGCCGGCGCGCCGTGCGCATCCGCGTGCCAGGGCGGCTTGGCGGCCTGCCCAGGGGCATGCGCGGGCGCCTGCGCCGCGCTGTGCCAGGCGCTCTGCCCGGGCTCGATGTCCGCCCAGGACGGCGAGCGGTCCCAGCGGCTGGGGTCGCCATAGGCGGACCCTGCACTTGCCTGCCGCGACCAGACGCCTGCGCTGGGGGCCGCCGGCCCCCCGCCCGGCGCGACGGCAGCCCCCGGCGCCGGCTGGAACCAGCCGGGCGCGCCCGCAAAGCCGCTGAAAGGGTTGGCGACGGCCGGCGCGGCCGCCGGCGGCGCCGGCGCGCGCGGCGAGGGCGCGCGGCCGGCCGGCGCCCTGGGCGCCGCCCGGGGCGCCGCGCCCGCCGGCGCGCCCGCCTCGCTGCTTGCGCCGCTGGAGCCGCTGGGCGTGTGGGCGCCGCCTGGCGATATACTCCTCGGCGGCAGCGCGCGCCCCTGCTTCGCCGCCCTGCGGCCGGCGGCGCGCCGTCGGTGATCAGGCACTGCCCGCTCTGTGCAACAACCCCGCTTGGCCGACCTCGTGACCGCCCGCTGGCGCGCCAAGGCACGCAGCACAGCCCGCTCTCTCACAGCTGGGGCGGGCCTGAGGGCAGGTATGAGGCGGGACATGGCACAGCGGCCGGGCCGCGGCCCGCCGCATTGAGGGCCCTCCTGGTGTGTGGGCATCAGCAGCGGGGTGCGCCAAACGCTCGAGCGCCTGCAAGGTGCGGCGCGCTCGCGGCGGGGCGCCGAGCACGCACAGCAATTGTGGCTCCAAGCCGCGAGCTTGCGGCGAAGTGCAAATCGGGGGCGGCGGCCGGTGGGCTTGCAGTGTAGCAGAGGGGCCGGGTGGACAGGACAGGCAGCCGTCTAGGCGCGGCTAGGGGTAGGGTGCAGACGGCGCACACCTGCCGGGCTCATACATCGCGGCGCTGTCACGCGTGATGAGCCCGCGGCCGAGCCCGCCGCCGAGCGCCGCCGTGGCTTCCCGCGCGCGCGCCGCGCCCAGCGATAGGTCCCCAGCAGGGGCCCGGCCGTGTCCATGCGGCTCAGGCTCCACGGCAACCGCCGGCGCGGGCGCCGCCGCGCCCGCAAGGCCCGAGGCATCGGCACCGCCGTTGGCTTCCTCTGCGCTCAGGGGCGCACCCGGCGCAGCGCCGGCCTTGGCGGCCGGCAGCGTGCGCGGGTCGCCGCCGCCGAGCAGGCGCGCCGCCGGGGAGTCCAGCACGCGCGCGCTGTCGTTCAGGGACATGCGCGTCCACTCTTGCCTGGACGTGCCCTGCGCAGCAGTCATGGCAGTTAATCGTACCTGCGCTGCCGCCCCACAGAAGACGCTGGCAACCCGTCCCTGTGCACGCAGCAGTGCAGTTTGAATTCACTGCAGGTGCCCAACCACTTAGGCTCTGACGGTGGACCGGCAGATGGTTATTGCTCCATACATGAACACTGCTAATTGGTACCGTACCAATCATTGGTATGCGTGCTGCAAGCGCTAGGCAGCACACTGACTCTAAACCTGCGCAGCGCGCCTGCATAGCGGGCAATCAGTGTCACATGCTGCGCCGGCAGTCGTGTGCAGTCATCTGTGCGGCGCGCTCCGCCGTGCAGCCTTGGGTGGCCCCAAAGGGACTCGCAGGGCGGTGTAGTCCAGCAGCAGAGGTGCAAAGCCTATCGGCCCGCACCACAGTACCGTTGGCAGACTGCAGCGAGCGCCTGCCTGCCTTGAACCTAACGCGTCCGTCCTCGCTTGCGCAGGAGCCAAGGCAAGCAGGCCGAGACAGGCAGGCTGGCCATGGTGCAAAAAAAAAGGGAAACCGCGCGCGTTCGCGCACCGACACCCGGCAGCATGCGCAGGGATGTTTTCCCGCTGCCTGGGGCAGCACGGCGCCGCCCGCAGCTGTACGACCGCGGGTTTGTAACTAGCTGAGCGAGCGGGAAAAGTTAGTCAATCGGTACATCCAGGCTGGCCCGCCTAACTGCAAGGAAGTCGGCCCCGCCCGGGCGCACGCGCTGAAGCCCACCCCGGGGGTTCACCCTTCCACACCTTACAGGAATGTCAAGGAGCTCCCTGTCTGGGCGGAAAGTTGGGACATTGAGATAGACGTCTGCCGGGTGGGCCGCGATGGAGTTCAACCACGATGGACTTCAACCACTGCATCCCCAGTGACTTCCGTGTGTTCCTTGCCAGGCACGTCCTTGGTAAGCTATTCTGCAAGCCAGCACCTCCCTAGTCTGCGTGTTCAAGCCCCGCTCCATGTTCCTCGAGTCACTGCAAGCATGTGAGGAGAAGGGTGCACCTTGTGGGGTGCCTATGTATGCTGCTGTACTGTTATTTGCTCTCTTTTTACCACAGCTACTGTGAAGGTAGCCTACTTGCAAGCACTGGAACACACCTTGAACCTGAGTGTGCACCAAGGACAGGGGCTGCTCGTTGCGCAGGCGCCGCTGAACAGACCGTATCACCTGCGCCCCCCACTTGCGGCGCTGCACGCACCTGGCATCGGGCTCTGCGGCCCCGCGCGTGGAGCGTGCTGGGGCCGGACGGATGTCTGATGCGGCGGCAGGCAGCACGGCCCCAGGGCCCGACTCAGCAGTGGACTCGCTACCGCCCTGGGGCCGCTACGGGCGCAGCGCGACCCTGGGCTCCGTAGCGGCGCTGTCGCAATTGCTGCTGCGCGTTGCAAACAGCTTCGAGGCGCGCCGGGGCCCCTGGTCCCCTGGTCTCCCCTGGTCACTCTCCGGGGTGCCTGCCTGCTGTTCAAGGTGCTGCGACAGCTGCACCTGTGCTCCAGTGGACAGCTGCAACGCGCTGAGCACTGTGCCAGCGCTTCCGCCAGGCTCCCGGACGCATGACAGGGGATGCATTCATGCATGTCGTGCTGAGCAGGCCTTCTGACAGGCATGCGGACCACAGCCACAGAAGGCCTCTACGGCAGCACACACGGCTGCTCGGGCGCCCCCTGACGGCAAAAGGCCGCGGGCAGTCCCTGACCCGCGTGGCCTGCGCGCGCGCAGGTCCGCAACGGGGCGGCGCTCGAGGCGGCGCTCCGGCGGCCGGCCGATGTGGGGCTCATCACCGTCTGCAACCACACCAGGTGCGCATTAATTACTACCCTATTCTAACCCTACCCTACCTCTGTAGCATGACGCTCGCGTCTGCGCTCAGCATGCGCACGTGCACATGTCCGTCTTCATGCATGCATGGCGCACCTCGCAGGCCGCTGCGGCATTATGTTGGGCGAGCATTCCTGCGGCCGTCAGTCTGGTCAGGGGAAGCCTCCACGCTCTGCTGGTGCGCTGTAGGGCTGCTTATGCGCGGCGCGCCAGCTGCCTGACAAGAGCCGGATGCATGCATGCGAGGCGCAGAGCGCGTTGAGAGGCTAGCCGCCGCGTGCGAGGCCATGCGCACCTGCACCACGCGCGTGCTTGCGCCCAAGCCCAAGCCCAATGGGTGCCTGGCAGCAGCACAGAGCGCGCGCCTGGCCAGTGGCCGCGCCGCCCCCGAGCGCCATGCGCGCCGCGCGCAGCACGCTGGACGACCCCGTGGTCATCAGCGCGATGCTGCCGCTGCGCTTCTTCTGGGGCGAGGCGCGCCACGGACGCGCGCGCTGGTCGCTGTGCGCCAAGGAGATCTGCTTCCGCAACGAGCTCCTGCGGTGCGGGCCGTGGTTACCCTGACCCTGCCTGCCGCGCCCTCGCGCGCCGCGCCCGCACGCCGGCGGGTGCCGGGAACGAAGGTCCCTGTGCCGCATGGGGCACGCATCCCCTGCATCGCGCAGAGCGCCCGCCGCCGCTTGCGCCGCCTCAGCCGGAGCATGCGCGTGGTTGTTGTGGCGAGCTCTCCACCAGTGACGCATGCGCCTGCCGCCTCTCTGCCTTGGCCGCGTGCCGGGCTTGTGGAAGCGGAGTGTTGCTGTGGACCGCGCGGATGCACTGGGCTGTGCAGAGTGCGACGCAGGGCAGACACGCGTCACCTCTTCAGTGAAGAGAACCAGGTTTAGGTTAGGCCCCTACCCGACCCTACTCCTACACCCTACCCTACCGCTGGCCCTGAGGCTGCGCCCGGCGGCAGGCAGTTCTTCGCCAGCGGCAAGGTGCTGCCCATCGAGCGCGGCGCGGGGCTGACGCAGCCGGCGCTGGCGCTGGCCGCGCGCCTGGTGGCGGACGGCGAGTGGCTGCACCTGTTCCCCGAGGCGCGTGCGCTGTGGGCTCGACTGGCTGCCCAGCTTGCGCATGCAGTCGCAAGCGACTGCTGCCGGGCTGGAGCTGCCTCGCCGTGCACGCCCAGACCTGGCTTCGGCACTCCTGAACTGGGCATTGTGCCGTGACGCTCAAGCGCAAACCCTCCGGGTTGTGAGGGGCAAGGCAGTGGTTCTGGAGACGAGCTTGTGAGCGGCATGTGAGAGTGCCCTCATGCGTCCGGCAGGGCCGCGTCGGCTACACGGGCACCCTGGCGCCCTGCCGGTGGGGCATCGGCAAGGTCGTGTGCGATTGCGTACGCGCCGGGCGCCGGTAGCTCGCCCTTGCACATGTTGCGCTGCACAGCGCCTTCCTGGGCGTTGCATCCGACACGTGGCCCCAGCCGCTCAGGCTCTGCAGTGCTCAGACCGTGCAAAATTGTGCCTGTCTGGTGAGGCGCCTGTGCACAGCGCGCCGTCCACCATGTGCGCCATGCTCCCAGTCTCTTACTGAGGTCGACCCTAGCCCGGCCGCGCAGGGCCCCGCTCGTGCTGCCTTTCTACCACAGCGGCATGGGCCGCGTGCTGCCGCGGCACGGGCGGGTGCCGCGCGCGGGGCAGGCAGTCGTGGCGCTCGTTGGCGAGCCCGTGCCGCTGGGCGACCTGGCGCCGCGCTGCCTCGGCCCGGAGCACGCGCTGCCGCAGGCGCGCCGCGCCGCCCCGCCAGGCTGGCAGGCAGGCTTGCGGTGCGGTCGCTGCTTGCGCACTGGCGCCTTGCAATCCTGTCGCTGGCCGTGTGCCGCATGCGAGCGGGCGAATGGCCGCCGGAGCGTGCGGCCGATGGTGGCAATGAGGACAGAGCATCCCTCCACCAATCAAGGCTGCATGAGTCAGCCCATGTGCATGCCAGCCGCCACATGCCCTCTCCAGGCCCTAGAGGCCCATTTTTCCACCCCGGTGCACACCAGAATGCAGCTGGCAACTTCGCACAAGCCCAGACGCCCAGATGCCCAGAAGCCCAGATTATATGAAGCGCTGGGCCGGGCCAGGTCTGGCGCGAGATCACGCGGCGCGTGTGCGAGGCGCTCGCGGACCTGGAGGCGGTCGCGCCGCGCAACTGGGACCAGACGGCGGCCGGCGCGGCCGGCGGCGCCGCGCCGCGCGAGCCCGCGCCTCGCGGCGACGTAGCGACCGGGGAGGCCGCCGGCAGCGTCGCCTGAGCCTGGCGCATGCGCTGCGGCTCGCTGCCTTGTGGCTGGCGCGCCTGCGAGGCAGTGGCGGAGCGGGGGGCTGCTGCGCCGCCCAAGACGGACCTGTCAGTAGCCGCCTCATGCGCCAGCATGGCTTTGACACGACGTGGCTGCTGGTTGCGGGGGACAGCGGCGACAGGGGCAGCGGCTGGCGATGCCGCCTAAGCCAGGCTCACGAAGGGGCTGTGCTTAGCAGTTACCAGGGTGGGCACGCTTCCAGGCGCCGACCTTTGGAGGCAGCCTCGTGTGGCTGCGAGCACGCGAATCAGACATGCAGATATGAGTTGCACACCAACGGAGAGTTTGCCAAGCGTGGTTGGAACAAGCTTCCCTGCTCAAGACTGGATATGTGCAACAAGGTTCCACCCATGGGTCTTCAGAGCTGCAATCAGGCCACCCCTGGCCAGGGGTTCATGCAAGCACAGGTGCACACCGAGTCCCAAAAGTTACAGGCAGAAGGCAACTTCAAGTGTGCGTTAGGTTGCAGCGTATGGACTCCGACTTCATACTATAATAAACAGGACGGTGCCGGGCACGCATTGGCTGCAAAAGGATTTCCATCCGTGTCGTCTGCAAGCGCAGAGACAGCCCCAGGAAGTGACAAGGCGGAGCACACTCTATGGGTCAACACAGACCCTCCCGCCCCCGGAAAAGACACACCTAGGAAAAGCTGAACAGGCTGAAGACAGCCGAGCATGCCAGGCGCATCGGTTCTGCGCAGCTCAGCAACAAATACCCATTGCTCAAGCGAGCAGCAACCTGCGCGCTCGGTTGGATGCGGCGTAACCTTAACAGGCTGCTAGGACAGATAGATATGCCGCTGCGAGCTTGGACGCGCAGGAACTTGGCGCAGCTGCAAGCGGAATCATAGTGATCATAGTGATGCCCAGTTGGCGAAGCTGTGATGCGGCACCTACAACGCTGCCAAATTCCTTACGTTGAGAATCTTGTCCGCGCCTCTGGTTGTATATGGTGCCGCTCGCCTTCCAAACTGCCATGTCCCCTGGCATGCAGAGCAACAGCTGACATTTGTATGCTCGGTACTCGCTCCTGCCAGCGTGACACCGGTCATTTGGCGGCTCTTCGGGCAGCGTTGCGCCCAATATCGGCAGCATCGGCATCGCACATGGCCAGTGGCTGTCCAACATGCGGCCAGCGCAGCGCCCGTGCTCACATAAAGTGATTGGGGGATATGGTATCTTGGGTATCCCCAGGAAAAGCCCACCGCAGGGGCCTACAGCGCGCGCACGGACGCGGCTGGGCAATAGTGGGGGGCCAAACCCCGGAATAAGCCCACCGCGGCCGACCTCAGCGTGCGCACGGACGGGATTGGGCAATAGGCAGTGTGGGGGCCAACCCCGGGAGAATCCCTACCGCGGTCGCCTACAGCGTGCGCACGGACTCGCGGCTGAGGCAGCCGGGCAGCGCCTCGAGCTCGCGCACGGCGCCGGCGACCGCGTGGCCAATCGTGGTGCCGACCGCCGCCAGCGCGGCCGCCGCCTTCTCGCCCGGCGGCTCGGTGCCGGGCGGCGCTGGCACCGGGTCCACGGCCGGCCAGGCGTAGCGCTCGCCGGCGCCGCCGTAGCACGTCGGCACGTTCTCGCGCCCGACCTGGCGCGCGCGCGGGCGGGCGCATGAGCCACAGCGAGGGTACTCTACCTTTCCCTACCCTGTCCTCGTCCTCGCCGGGTGAGGCGCCCACAGGCGCACAGACACATGACTGCGGGCCGGGAGCCGGCGCATGTTCGGGGCCAGACAGGCAGAGGCCTCTGGTCGACCTGGCGCGCAGATGCGGGCACGCTGGGCGCCATGCCAGCGCGGCGCGTCATGGCGGGGGAGGAGGCAAGCCGGGCGCACGCCAGGCGGAGCAGCTCGGCCTGACCGTGGCCGCCGCGCGGCAGGATCGCGATCTTCTGGCGCGTGCTCGCCGGCAGGAACACCGAGGCCGCCTTCCACACCAGGCCCGAGCCCAGCGGCGCGTTCAGGATGATGACCTGCGTGCAGGCGCATGCAAACAGGGTTTTAGCAAACCGCATGATTTCCTCGCCTGTGCGCGATATCAACCCTAAACTAACCCTCTCACAACAGCCACGCCCGCCGCTGGCGCCTGCGGCGCGCGGTCCATCCCATGGTCCCGGAGCCCCGCCCTCCCACTGGTGCGAGCGCTGATCGTGCATGTTGGGCGCCCGGAGGCGTCGGCGCTGCCCGCAGCATGCCGCCGCACGCCCACAAGAGCGCCTGTCTGTGGGCCGCTCAGACCCTGCTTCGCGCCGTGCAACACGACAGGTGTCCTGGTCACCCACTTCCCAGCATGACTTCTAACAAGGCTCAGCCATAGAACCCGCCTCGGCAACAAAGACAGCTCTCGGCGGAGGTGCGAGCGAGGCCCTGCACGCCAGGGCGGCGTGCGCGCGCCTTGTTCAGAGTCTCCGGGCAGAAGTCCATGTTGTGCTGCCACTCGGTCTGCGCATCCTCGCGCCGCACGTACTGCAGCATGTTGATCGGCGACATGCCCGCCAGGTCGATCACCTGGCGGTGGCGGGCGCTTGCTTTGAGGTGTAGGTTATCTGCCCTACCATAACCTTAGCTTGCAGGCGCACGGGCCCTCGGGTGCAGGACTGCGCCCGGCCTTGGCACCCGACCCTTATCCTATTCCCGACCCTAATCCTAATCCCGGTCATGCGCACTCGGATCATCCTCGTGCAGCAGGCCTCCACCAAAAGCACGAGCCGTCCCACGCTGCGCAGGCTCCATCTGCGCGGAGCCGGCCGTGCGGCATGCAGAGCCGCCCGAGGCCTGCCCATGCACAAACGACCCACACCTTCTTGGTCTGTCTATGTGCACAAACACTGGATAACAACACATGAGTACAAGAGCACAAATGGCCCCCACCTGCACCAGCTGGTCAACCTGGTACCCGGCCGCCGCGGACGCCAGCGCAAAGAGCAGACGGCCGGCCTCGTTGGACGCGCTCTGCAGCGCCAGCCGGTCTGCCAGCGGCGGCTGCGCGGCGCTCTTCACCATCGCGGCCGGGCGCAGGTACACCACCTGGCCCGCATCCCTCGCGTCAGGGCACACCTACGAGACACAATGGCGCTCCCACTCCAGTCCTAAAGCGGCAGCCGGCCTGTCGATGTGGCAAAGCCTGCCGCAGGACCCTATGCCCTGCCCTCGCAAGCAGGAAGTGCCGCACGGAACTAAGGGCGCATCAGGCTTCATTTCACACACAGCCGCTCCAGCCGGCCCCTCCCTGTCCCGCCTGGAGCATGCCGCTCATATTTTGTGATGCGGCCAGCCTTCACAGGCCCCCCGACCACCACAGACATATCACACCTACATCCTAAGAGGTTGAGGGATGCAGCCGGTCAGTCAACAGCACCGCGCGAGCGCGCACCGGGCGCAGCTCGCGGTCGGTGCCGATGGCGGCCGCGTGGATGATGCGCAGCAGCGGCGCCAGCCGCGCGGTCTGCTCGCGCGGCCGCTCCGGGAAGCCGGCCGCGGCCAGCGCGTCCAGGCGGAACGCGCGACCCAGCGCCGGCCGCAGGAAGGGCAGCGGCAGCGTCAGCAGGCGCGCCCGGTACTGCGCGCGGCGGGCCCACTGCTAAACACATGCATACATTCAAGATGGCCTATCCTCTGAATGTACATCCCAGGTATGATTCTCTCTCATCTTTACAGCACACACGCGAGCGGTCGTCGTGCAGTCCAGGGCCGGGACACTGACTGGGGGCACAACAAGCAGGAACGCTGCAGCCAAGCACAGCAGCGCACAGAGCGATATCACGGCCATGGGCTGCATGCGGGCCTACGTGGGCGACGGCGTGAGAGAAACAAATCCCCCCGCCCGCCGCCGCCACAGCTGCTCAGACAAGAGCCGAATGTGGCACACCAGGCTTGAGCTGCCGCGCGGCTCGCTTCTGAAACCCTCTGCTCACAGCGCAGGCGTCCTTGCACTTACAAAGCGGCCGGAGCACGGGCGCACCACTGAGCAGTAGTTGCCGTACATCGTGGCTGCAGCCTTCGGGTCAAAGTCGCGCGCGCGCAGGAACCTGCGCGCGTCCCGTGCGCGCGTCACGCCGACAGCGAGCATGAGCAGGGCACCAGCAGAGCCCGGGCAGCATGCCCGGACCGCAACACAGCTTTCACGGATATCCGCATGGCTGCCCGGCGTCAGCGCGCTCCCCTGTGACCAGTCCTGTGACAGGTCCACAGGAGGCGCACCGCACAGACGCCACGTGTGCACCCCTCAGGGCCCGGGCGGCGCCGGCACAGGCGAGGCGCCAGGGACGTTCAAGCCCCTCCCTGGACTTGAGGTGCGCTCCTGGTCCAGTGCATCAGGGCAGGTGCCTGGCAGCCGCTCGCTTTACTGCAGCCCCAGCTTTGACCTCAGCTAGACCAGACGCCCAGGCCGAGCGCCCAGGAAGCTGGGCATCCATACGCACAGCACCATCGTCGGTGTGGATCGGGACGCTGCCGGGGGATTGTGCGCGCGCACTGACCCTACCCTACCCAACAAGCCAGGCGCCGCACCGCAGCAGGTCGTCGTCGGTGTGGAAGGCGGCGCTCTCGGGGAACTGCGCGCGCAGCGCGCGCAGCGCACCCTCCTGCTCGCCGCTGAGGCTGCCCTGCGCGGCGCGCGCAGCCGTCAGCGCCGCGCCCGCCATCCCGCCAATCCGGCGCCGCCGCGCTCGCGCACGAGAAGGGAGCCGCCGGCGCGCTACCGGGCGCGCACCCGGTGCCCCGGCTTTCGGTTCCACGGCGCGGGCGGCAGCAGCGGCACGTCCGCCACGCGCGCCGCCGGCGCCGGCCCCGACCCTGACAGCGCGGCCTGGCCGCGCGCGCGCTCGCCGCCGCCGGCGGCGGCCACGGCCCAGCGGCCCGGCGCGCCGGGCGTCTTGCCGTCCTCCAGCCCCGGGCCCAAACCCTGGGGCTTGAGTTTGGGGCCCGCCCCGCGTATGGCGGCCAGGCCGTTGAGCAGCGCGAGCCAGGCCGCGTCGTAGGCCGCCACGTCCGCGTCGTGGCGCGAGCGCTCCTCGCCGGCGGGGTGCACGCTGAGCGTGCGCGCCAGGGACACCTGCCCGGGCGCGCGCCCTCCCGCCTTCAGGCGCTCCCCGCAGCAGGACGGGCGCACCAACGCGCGACATGCGCGCTGAGCGTGCGCGCCAGACGCACGTGGAGCGCGGACTCATGAGCAGCAGGCACAGAGTTGCATGGGCAGGCAGGTAGTGTTCCCGTCTGCGCCCAGCGAGGCCGCGAGCTCGGCAGGTGGCAGCTCCGTGTCGGGCTCGGCACCCTGTCTCGGTCCCGCCCACAAGGACGCGCAGGGCCGAGGGGCCGCACCCGCGACACACGGCTGAGCGAGCCCGAGCGCACCCAGCCCACCGGCTCGCCGGCCGCCTCACCCGGGCCCACCGTGCGCACGAGCGTCGCGGACACCCGCCGCTGCGCGAGCGGCGCGCCGAGCGCCTCCCCCGCGCCGCCCGGCGCCGCGCCCGGCAGCTCGGGCAGCGCGGCCAGCGCGCCGGCTCCCGCGCTGGCGCGCGGCTGCGCGGCCGCACTGGCCGCGCCGGCCGCGCCGACCGCGGCGGCGGCCGGCGCGTGTGCGCGCGGCGCGCCGGGCAGCGCCGCCTCCAGGGAGTCCGCGCCCTCCAGGGCCTCAGACCCCGAGCTCGAACCCCGGCCCTCGCGCAGCCGCCGCTCCTGCAGCGGCGTGCGGTCCAGCAGCGCGCCGGCCACGCCGGGCGCCCTGGACCCTAGGTCGTCAGGGTCCGCGCCGAGCCCGCCGAGCTTGGCCGCGCCCTGGCCGCGCGGCGTGCGCAGCGGCTCCGCCGCGCCCAGCGGCCGATGCGCGCCGGCCCCGCCGGCGTGCAGCGCATCGTGGCAAGCCAGGATGCGCGGCGACAGCACCCCCGCGTCGGCGCCGTCGAACGGCGCGGCGCCGTCGATGCGCGGCGAGACCGGGGAGCCGGGGCCGAGCGACGAGCGCGCCGACGCGTAGCTCTCCACCGACAGTGTGCGGCTGAGCAGCAGCGGCAGCGCGGGGCCGCGGCCGCCGCTGCTCGCGCTGCTGACGCGCGACGCGCCCTCGGCGTGCTTCTGAGCGCCCCCCGCTGTCGGCAGCTTGGCACAGACGGGCGCCGCTGCCCGCTCGCCTCCGCCCTGCCCGGCCAGCCACTGGTCCTGGGGCTGTGCCTGCTCCACCCTTCCCGCCTTTCCCTCCGACCCCGTTCCTGCGGGCCGCGTCTTCAGGCCTGCGCCTGCAGACAGGCTGCCTGCAGGCGCGTCAACGTACGCCCGCGCATCGCCGTTCGGAGGAGGCGGCACGTGCCGCTGTGCGTGCCAGGCCTCCTCATGCGCGGGCGCGTGCGCAGAGACCGCGGGCGCCTTGCCGCTCGCCTGCGCTTTGCGCCCCGCACTCGGCTGCGAGGACTGCGCGGGCTCGTCCTTGGTTGCCGGCGCGCGCGCGCAGCACAGGCGCATGCTGCCCCGGACCGCGCGGATGGTCGGGGGACCTGGTTCGCGTTATTCAAGGGCCTCGTCTGCACTGCACGGTGTCGCCATAGCGGTTGCACAGCCAGAGCAGGTGGCTCCACAACGAGCCCGCGCAGCAGCTCCCGGGCCGCAGGCTTGGGTTCCCCACTTGTTGCAGCTGCCTATCATGCAACGGTGCCCGGGGCTGTCCGTCCCACCTGCCCCTTGGCAGCGATCAAGCGGAAGTAGGCAGGTCAGCGAGGCCGATAGTGACTACCTTGGAATCAGGACCTGGGCTGGTGACCTAAATACAAACGCCACCAACTGCACTTGTCAAGCTGTCAACAGCGCACCGCACGCTAGGTGGCGCCCACACGAAGCTGATGGGAACAACACTGGTGTGCAGACTCCAGGAGAACGCGCAAATACTGCACTGATCTTAGCACATGCGCCGCAGCGCCTCCTCGCCTTTACGCCAGCACAAGCACAAGTTAAACTTTGCCGCATTGACCACGCTCATGAATACGTGGCTACTCTCGCCGCTGACCAGCAACCACTCGCCCTCGTACAGGGTGTTCGCACACACGTGCACTGAGATGTGCAACAGTGCACCTCACTACAGTTCTTTCCCTGCCCGGCCAACGCGGACTGCGCTGCTGAGTGGCCTGCTAAAAACAGCCTACCGCTTCGACGCCAACCAGACCAGGCAGATGCTGATGCCAAGGACAACCCCTTGGCAACCCCACAGCAGCCAGGTGACTGACAGGCGCTGCGGAGCAGGCGCGTGCTGGGGCAGGCTGTGTCAGCAAACTGCCAGCGCCGTTGGTTGTCTTGACTGGCATGTGGCGCCCCAGCCTCACGAAACCACGCTATGGCCTAGCACAAAGCACAAGCACTTCGTCTGGCAGACGGCAGTGCTGGCAGACGCTGCGGCAAAGCCGGTCAGCTGGGGCGCGGCGGCCGGGCACGAACAGCCGGCGCGCAGAGAGCGCCGAACGCGGCGAGCCAGGCTGCTCGCCCTCTCGGCCCGCCGGCTCTCAGGCCCAACGATTATGGTTCGCTGGCAGCGTGGCTGCTAGGCCGGGGGCTTTCGCCGGCGGCGGGCGGCGGCGCGGCACTCCGCAAGCGCCTCTGGAACTCTGCCCGCACCAGGTCCTGCACAGCCGGTCCGGGGGTGCTATCAGAGCCACAAACGGTGGGAACCACGCGGATCGAGCCACAGAGAGTCTGGGACAGGGCTGCGCAGCCTCATACGCATGCCCTAATATGGCTGCGCCCTGGCTGCTGACATGAGCATGAGCATCTTGAACGACCAGGCTGCTGGACAGTGGGCCGGCCAGGCGCACTGGACAGGCAAGGCTGCCCTTGGTCGGGAGCTCGGCAAGCGCGAAGCAATCGCCGTGTGGTAGGGCGGCCTGCACCCGCTGCTGCGCCGCAACAGCCATGGCGACCTGCCAGGTGGACACGCGCGCGGCCTCGGGCGCGCGCAGGCCGCTCCAGTGCAGCGCCGCCAGCGCAGCGCCGAGCGCGCCCGCGCTCACCGCGGTGCTGACCGCGAGCGCTTTGACCTGCGCCCGCGCCAAGCATTTCTACTTCCATATGCGTGTCGCTACTGTGCTCCAGCAGACCCGGCAGCAAAGCTATTGTAAAGCGACCGGGAGGGGTTCCGAGCTGTGAGTCGCGCTGCCCGCCTGCACATTGCAGTCTCTGCCTGACGCAACCGCGCTGACCGCAGTCCCGACGCATATGCATCGGAAGTGTTGACGCCCTAGGCCTACAAGTGCATGCCTGTGAACAGACGCCAGGGCCTTGCCCAAGTGCGGGCCTAACGCTCGCCATTGTGTGAAGTGCGGCGCCCAACCAGACTCAAGCAACCGTGAAAGTGCACAGACCGCTTGTAGATGTCAGGCGTCCGTGGCCACCCCCTGATCAACCTCCCTTGAGTAGAAGGCGCAGCTCAAGAGAGGCAGCTTTGAGTTGGGCACTTGCGTGGCTGCCGAGGGGAGCTCTGCGCGCACCGCAACTGGCAAGGCTCGGAGACGGGCTGCGGCGTCGACCCCGTCCTTAGCTAGTGCCTTCGCTGTAGCTCGGTGGTGCACGCCACCCGCCACAGCCGCCCCTATGTGGCGCACGGCGTATGCCTCGGCCCCCAGATGCTCATACGACACAGTGGCGTTCAGTTGCCCAGCCACAGTCAGGCTGCCTGCGCAGCGACCTATCCACAGAGTGGGTGTGATGCCAGCGCACATTACTAGCATGAGCCCTTACAACAACGAGGAGCACTGGCAGAGCATGCTACAGAAGGCGAGGACTAGCGCTGGTGCAGTGACCGGCTGCTGAAGACGCGCAGGGAGGTGGCGCTCACCGAACAGCACTGCCCCCAGGCTCCCAAGCAGGCCGGTAGCAAGCGTGATGTCTCTCGTCTCTGGTCGGCTCATATATGCTTTCCAGTGGGTGGTCCAGGCTGTCGCTGGTCTCACACAGCGTTCAGGTGCCCTGCCCGATAGGGTAGTGACAGGGTAAATCTGGCAACTCTGGCCAGATAGTGTGTAGCAGCACGTTGCCACGGCGGCGCGGGCGTTCCAGTGCGGGCGGACTCGCGTTCGACTTCTGCGTGGGGCATGTGATGGCAGGTGTGCACCGCTAGGCACTGGCGGGCTTGATCGTAAGCGACTGGATGTCCCGAGCCTGCTGGAGTGGGGCGCTTGTGGTGGGCTCCTGCACCTGCTGTCGGTGCCACAGGGCCTTGCTTCTTGCTACAGTGGATCCCCGCACTGGTGGTTGGGGGCTAGCTGACCGCGCCCTGTGCTCACCGCTAGCGCATGCTGGTATTACGCTGGTGCGTCTCGCCCAGACGGGTTGAGGAGCGGGAACGTGTGCGCAGGGGGGTTTGAGGCTGCTGCAGCAGGTAGACCGGGCTGCACATCAAGCGTCGCATAGGTGTCCGGGCATCACGGACGCCGCGCGGGGTATGGAGCGTGTGGCCGCAATGCTCTGCATGCAAGCAGGTGCTGCACACCAATGTGGCTTGTGCGTGCAAGCACGACAGGTGTTCTGCGCTCAAATATTACTTCGTGCCTCTAGGCGGTGTGCCTCGCACGAGCGCTTCACAACTGGCGGCAGAGTCAGCCACCTGCTGGGGCACAGTTGCTTGCCAACAGTCCTCTGCCCTCTGGTATGTCATCGCTCGCACACTGACTCGGACATGCAACGCGCAGGCGCCTCCGCCCAGAGCACTGTGAGCGCGTCTCAGCAGGATGCAGCCGCCTCACGCGCAGTGGGCAGCGCTTCAAGGGCATCTGGCAGCTGCCTACCCGCCCCTGACACCGGGCGGCGCAGCGGGGAGAGCGCTTGATGCCTCGTGCAGCTCAGTGCGGCGGCCATGACCAGCGCGGCACGTGACAGTGTGGGGCAGCAGCGGGGGGGCCACGACAGGCAAGCCGGACTGACCGCCTCGTCCCGGCTGCCTTGACACGCTGTGTCAGGTTGCCGAGCAGCTATTCTGGCTCCGGGCTGCCGCCTTGTATAGCCCGTGGGCACAGTCGCAGCTGGCGAGGGGGTCACCTTCATAGGCACAGGCTTGCAGAGGGCGCAGCCGGCGCTGCACTGCAGCATCTCCATCCACGCTGGACCTGCTCTCTCTGGCTCTCTTTTCTTCGTGTGTAGAAGCTGGCTGCTACGCGCAGCCGGCCGCGGCCGCGCGCTTGTGCGGCGCTGTGCGGCGCTGCGCGGCACTGCGCGGCGCGGGCAGGCGGCAGCGGGCCGCACTCGCCGGGCGCCCCCTCTTCTGTGAACCAGCTGTGCTTCGGGGAGTGTCGCCCCAGGCGGATGCAAGCTGACCCGGCCAGCTGCTCCCCTGGGAGCAGGCATACTCTCCAATGTTTTCTTGACTCCGACAGGGCTCCTGGGGCCTCTGCAATGTGCTGCTTGGGCAGCGCCCAGCCGGGCGCCCGTGCGGGCGCCGGCTGCCAGCAGCTGGGCGGGTCCCCCGCATCTTTCTGCACAGCAGCGCTTGCCTCTGGTGCAGAGCTCGCCATGCTGGTCGTGGTCTGCGTCCCGCGCCTTAGGGTGACGCGCGGCTCAAATCCAATTTCTTTTGCACCACCGGGGCGTAGGTCCTGTGGTGTGCCCTTCCTGGGGACACAGCTGTGTGCTAGGCTTTGGCAGAGTGTGGTAGCGCAGCGTATCTTCCTGCTGCAATAAGTGTATGGCGGCCTGGCCGCGGGGACACCATGTGAACTGCTCTCCTGTGGCAAGGTGGGTCGCGGAGTCTTCCTTGGGCTCACGTAATGAGCCATAGACCCACACCAGGCGGGCTGCTGCACGCGCGTAGTGCGGGTTAGCAGCCGGGCAGGCCTGCAGCCCATGGAATCACTTGCGGCAGTGCTTGCTTATCGGGATTGTTTGCGCAGCGCAGTGCCGGCCAGGGTCCTGATACGTTTGCGGGGAGGTTAGAGGGCTTGTGCAACGTTCACGGCGCCCCCCCGTGCCCCCTCCACACCTTCCCTTCTGAATTCTGTTATTCCTGCAAACTTGGTACTTGACTTCGCTTCTGTGTTGCCAACGGAATGTGCTTCTGGCTCAATAGTGGTGGTTTGTGAGCGGCTGGGTGTATATATGTTCTGCCGGTGGATGCTGGGTGGCATGTTAAAAGTTGTTGCGGTGGCAATGAAGTGTCTCTCGTGCATGTGCATGCTTGATTGTTCAGGCAGAAGTGTGGCTCACTGGGTTTCCTCTTCATCCGTATCCAGGAGGCTTGCTTTTTTCGGGAGGTCTGCTTTTTCTGCTGTCCTGTGTAATGTGCTGCCTCTCACCCTCCCACCAGTAGTCAGAGCACATCTGTCGTGCTCTGATGTACTCATTTCAGGCGTTTCAGCTGGAATGAATAGATCAGAGCACAATTTTCATGCCCATGCAAAGCTCAACAACATATGGATTGTCAGTAGTTGTTCGACATACATTGGTCCTTCGGGACCAGCAGCGTCCGTGTACGTCTCTTGCATCTGTGATGCCTGGCATTGCAAGCCCAGGCTCGTTTAGCACAAGACGGCTCAGCCACAAAGTCGACAAGACCGCTGTGAAACAGCGACCCCGTTCATCCATGCCATGAATGTGCTGTGAAACAGCAACTTCCATTCCACGTCCAAATGCTGACATCCATCTGGGCATTGCCTGACACAGCACTCCTGAAGCCAGGGTCAGTGCCACCACACACACTCCCATGTAGCTCGAGCATGACAGCAGCAGCCCAGGCACTAGGCTCCCGATCGCGCTGCGGACAGACCGAGTCGGACATGGGAACACTCCAATTCTCGGCGCCAGCATTAGCTGGACAGTGAGTGCCGAACAGCAGTCCTGCACCCACCCAGCCATGCTGGCCCCACGCCCGTCGCGGGTGGATGCATGCTCCAGGATGGGTTGACAGCCATTTACGGACCAGCTCCTTGCCAGGTTAAGAGCCGGCCATGCGCCCAGCCCACGGGCTCCCATTGTGCGCGCTGGCCTGCAAGGTAGAACCCTGTACAATCCGTTCGCCCACGCGCGCACGGCACAGCCCGACCACCCTCCACCAGGCGGCGCCGGCTCGCCCCCGACGAGCGCGTGGACGCCCTGGCGGGGAGAGGCCCGCCCGCCGGCCTCCTTCGCCCCCGCGCGCTCAGTACAGCCCGATGACCTTCCACCAGGCGGCGCCGACGACGCCCCAGATGAGGCCGTTCACGGCCACCATAAGCCCGCCCACCTTGAAGATCTCGGCCAGGCTGACGTAGCCCGCGCCGTAGTACACGGCGGCCTGGCCGCTGCCGTAGTGCGTCATGCTGCCGAACAGGTTGCTCACGTACGCCAGCGACAGCGCCGCCAGCACGCCCGGCACGCCTGCGCGCGGCCGCCGGCGCGCTCGCGCTCCTCGCCGGCGCGCGTGGGCGCATGCTAGATCCCAAGGATGTTTGCAGGGACGAAGCCACCGCATGTGCGCAAGACCGACGAGCGGCAAATCTACTTGCAGTTCTGAGCTGAGAGCAGATCACATGTGTGTTGAGGTGCATCCGCGCGCAATTGAGCAAGGTGCAGGCAGCCTCAGACTTCGCAAAAACGGCCATCCAGCGCGACGCGCCGCTGCCTTCACAAAACTGTCGCTTGCACAGTGGTGCCCCGCAGCCAACTTGGACGTCAAACTGTATCGCTCCTGCGGCCCGGCCAGCAGACCGGGACCGCACCCGCGGCCAGCATCATGGCAAGGAAGGCCGCATACAGCGCGCACACGCACATCCGCGCGGTCTGGCTGGCAAACATGTAGTGGGTAGGGTATGGGGTAGGGTTAGGGCATGCCGGGACCGCACCCGCTGCCAGCATCATGGCAAGGAAGGCCGCGTAAAGCGGCGCACATGTGCGCGGTCTGGCTGGCAAACATGTAGTGGGTAGGGTATGGTGTAGGGTTAGAACATGCCGTGACCGCACCCGCGGCCAGCATCATGGCGAGGAAGGCCGCGTAGAGCGCGCCCACGTGCGCGGTCTGGCTGGCAAACATGTAGTGCAGGCCGAAGTAGACCGCATTGAGCAGCGCGAACACGGACGGCCAGCCCAGGTTCATGGCTACCAGGCGCCCGCCGACCGCGTCGGCAAAGTGCTTGATGACGCCCAGCGCGTTGAGCTGCCCGGACATGCCCACGAGCACCGCGAACCAGAACAGCGTGTCCCAGGCCTACGCGCAGCCCGCCGCCGCCCATGGTTACCTTTAGGGTTGGGGTGGGTGACCAGTCCAAAACATTGTGTGCACGCGGCAGCGGCTTGCGCTCCGGCGTCCAGGGAGACACAGGAGGCTATCGCGCTGGTGCGTGTTGGCGCCCGCTGCACTCTGCTGCTGGGCGCCTGACAGCTTGGCACAGCTGCGCGACCTACTTGCTGCGAGCCATCGGCAGCTGCTGACTTGAAGGCATGTGGCGCCATTCTGGGAACAGAGCATGCCGTACCGAGCGGCACGCACACGCCCAGCGCGACGGCATGGCGGCGGGCAGACCCAAAGCGCCATGCCGGCCGAGCAGGACGCCTGTGCGCCGGAGCGGGCGCCAAAGGGGGCGCGCCGCGGTGTAGGTGAGGCAGTCGCGCCAGGTGAGCACGCCGCTGACGAGCAGCGCGCACAGGCCGAGCATGGCGGCCGTGACGGCCGGCACGCCCAGGCTGTCGCCCAGCACCCACAGCACCACCGCGCCCAGCATGGTGCCCAGCATGATGCGCTCGTCGCGCGACATGCCGCCCATCTCGGCCAGCTTCGCCTTCGCCGCACGCGGCGCCTCCGGCGTGTCCGTCACCTCCGGCCGGCACACCTGCGCCGGCAAACCCTTCCCTAAACCCCCAGTGACGCACCAGAGGCTCCCAGCGACGATCTCATACAGGCACCGGGCGCCCAGCGCGGTTCCCAGCACGACGCGGCCGGCGCGCGCCGCGCCCTGTCGGCTGGCCTGCTTCACCTTGGCGCGCCGCTTCGCCTCTGGCGAGTGTGCCGCTTCCGGCCGGCGCGCGCCTGCCGCGCGGCCTGGCGAGCCGCGGCAGCGCGCCGGGTCTGGTCCAACGAGCGCACCGCACGGCAGGCCGGCACGCACGCCGACAGCGATCACGCCCGGTCACGCGACGGGCAGCTTGACAGGCACGCCAGCGGGCGGGCCGGCCGCGCGGGCCAGCACTCATCAGGTCCCCAGGCCACATGCTGACCGCGCCCAGCTCGGGGCCCCGCCAGGACCCGCACACGCCTTGGCGCGGACGCTGCTCCGCGGGCATGCGGCTGTGCCATGGTAGGGTTCGGATTTGGGCGCGCGCCTTGTACATGATCAGCGGCGTGACGGCCAGGCCGACGAGCGCGGGCGCGAGCGCGGCCGTGAACCAAGTGACCCAGGGCGATGCGATGGCCACGCCCAGCTCCGACGCCAGCTTCATGCACAGCAGGTTCTGCGCGGCCGCGGTCAGGAAGAGCGCCGACGAGTGCACGCTGCCCTGGAACTGCGCCTGCACCAGGAACTTGCCCAGGCGGCCCGCGCTCGGCGTGCCTGCGTCAAGGCCCTCCTTCTTCTTCTTCTTCTTCTCCCCCTCTCCTCATTGCTGCACGCAGCTCCCGGACGAGGTCGGGCTGCACTTGCAAGGTGGCGCGTGCTGCACGGCACAAATGCATGGCGCAGCAACTTCGATGAAGCACACTGGACCTTGCCCACTGACACACACCCGCTGGTGAGCAGCCACTGGGCCTGCCCCGTCACCTCCATGACACGTGGCGCCTGCCCAAGCCACGCGGCCAGCCCTGCAAGGCACAGGTGCCGCCGATGCGCGCAGCGCCGCCTGGCGCACCGGGCTTGCTGTCGGCGGCCGGGCTGAGACTGTTATTAATGGAAGATGCCGACCGCGCGCGATTACCTCGGGCTTGGTGGGGCATTCCGACCTCTGCCATGCCCTGCAGCAGCGGCGCACCGGGCTTGCTGTCGGCGGCCAGGCTGAGGCTGTTGATGATGGGCATGAAGATGCCGCCCGCGCGCGCGGTCGTGCTGGGCATCGCCGGCGCGAGCAGCGCCTCGGCGACCGACAGCCCGTACGCGAGGCCCAGCGTGCTCTTGCCGCAGGCCGCCACAAACATGTTGGCCACGCGCTCGCCCAGCCCCGTCTTCTGGAAGCCCTGCGGTCACGGCCCGAGCGCGGGCTGAGGCCTGATTCGCCAAGCACTCACTGCGTCTCACTGCGTCGCACGCCGCTGACCGATGCGTGCAGGACGGACAGGGACCGCACCGCCGCAAAGAAGAAGGACACCACGATGAGCCATATGACGTCATTGGTGAACGCCGAGAACGCCTGCGTCGGCCCTCCCCACGTCAGCGACCTGGTGCAAAGCCGTGCACTCCCACCTTGTGTTCTGTAGGGTTTGGATACAATACGCCTTGGCATCCGTTCCCATGATGTGCTTGCATGCGGATGAGGCTGAGTGCATGCATGTGAGCAAGGTAGGTGCAGACCCAGGCACTTGTCCCGCTCTGGCTGATTACGTCGGGTTGCTCGGCTGCAGCAAACGCCCTCGGAACGGCGCTGCTGCGCCAGGGCCCGGCGCCCGCCGGGCAGCCTGGCCGGCCCGCGCCTGCCCGAAGCTGAGCGTGTTGGTCGCGATCGCCGTCGTGACGGACAGGAACGCCCACGCGCCCGTCGGCAGCGGCTCCAACACCAGCCCTGCGGCGCGGCGCCCGCATCAGAGCGCGCGCAAGGAGATAGACCAGAATGGACTGCACCACCATTGCATGTAACCACTGAGAATTACGCCCAGGCGGTGTGACAGGCCTCCAGGCGCCCCTAGTTTGCGGGTGTTGGGCAGGCGCCCGGCTGACTTGCGAGGACGGTGCGGCAGGCTGGCTTATGGCGCCGGGCGCATGGGGTGAGTGTCGCAGCCGCATGCCCGGCACAGCGGGCGTGCAGCGGCCGTATCGGCGCACCGGCGATGGTGGACACAAAGATGGCCAGCAGCGTCCAGGCCTGCAGCGACACGCCGGCCGGGGCGGGCACCAGGAAGCGCAGCGCTAGGCCGACGGCCACTGACGCTACCAGCGGCCCCAGCTTGGCGCCCGGCCAAGGCTTGGGCGCGGCCGCCCCGTCCGGCTCCCCCGACGCAGCCACTGTCGCGCTGGCCAACGCCACCTGCGCCTGCGGCACCGTGCAAGGTGTTGCAGCCGCTGTGCTGCGCTTGCGTGCCTGTGCAGCGCGGCCCAGCGGCTCCCTTGACGCGGCCAGCGCCTGGCTGCCGCCGCTGGCGCCTGTGGCCGGCCGTCAAACGAGCTGGTTGGCGCAGTAGCAGCAAGCATTGCAAGCACTTCCACTCGTGCTGGAGCTGGAAGGGGTGCTGCAGTGGAAGACTCATGGCGAGCCCCGCGGCCAGGCTTGCACAAGCCAGTTCCTGCTGGAGGCGGGCCGCAGGCACCTGGCGCTTCCGCCTGCGCAGCGCGGCGTTCACCACCTCGCCGTGCAGGCTCCATGTGCGTTTCCTGGTCGCCAGGCAGCCTGCGCCGCTGCGGGCCCAGGGTGTGTGTCAGGTGCGCGTCTTGCGGCAATGCCGCCTCGCGCAGGCAAGTGGGGGCTCAAATTTTAGTGCTGGCTCTTGCAGAGTGATGCACTTGGGCTTAGACTTCACCAGCAGTGCCACAACAGAGGCAGACGTGCAGCTTTCAGCAAACACAGTTCAACCGACGCGGTGGAGGAAGGGCAAGGAGGTGGTGATCTGCTGCCTGTCGCATGGGCCACACACCTGGTGGAGCTGCGCGCCAGCGCAGCCGTCCTGCATGGCGCCACTGGCCTAGCCCGCAGGCCTGCCCTCCCCGGAAGGCATGTACACCGCGCTGCGCTGTGCGCACTGAGTGCCCCCATCTTCAGCCAGTGTCTGCTCAGGTGCATTGCCGAGTTTGATATGGCCGCATGCTGCTGCTGGCTAGCCTAATAACAAAATCACTTGTTTTAAATTTATCCAGTGCGAGCACAGGAAGTTTTCCAGCACCAATGCAACATCTCAGACCCATGCGAGGCGGACTGACCCACGATTCTTACCAATGGCAGCTGGCCTCACACGTGTGTGCACAGTACAGGGAGCAGGTTATACACACAATGCAGTGCAGGGCAACCATGCACAGAATGCATGGTTGCCCAGACACATTTTGCAAGCTCAGAAGCAGACAAAATCCTCTCCTACCGTAACAGGTAACCCAGCACATGCACACTCAGAGCGGAGGACACTTCACCCCATGCACTGCTTCAGTGCCGGCCAAAGCACACACGCTCGCTGCCCACGTTGTATCCAAAACAAGAGCGTTCAGGGCAGAGGATACAGGGAATGCCCCTGCTTGCGTGCTGTGGATGCCGGGTTGCAAGAGAGTTCTGCAGCATCAAAACAAGGTCTGCATGCCAGAAGTGCCAGCAGGTCAGCCGAGCACATGACAAATGGGAGCAGCGCCCCAGTTGATGACACTGACAGGACACCCACATGGTCAGCACGGACAGATGTGCTAGCAACCACATATTCACTGAACGTGGCAGGAGTGCAGAGGCCGGTGCACTTGGAAACAGGGCGATCACACAGCAAACCGGCCATGTGCAAGAGTTCTGAAGGGCATGTTCAAGGGTTTCTGTGCAGAGCACTCTGTATCGAGCACAAATCCAACAGGCCATGCTGCTTCTGCGCCATCCGGGAGCGATGCCAGACGACACAAACGGGTGGCATGCGCCCTCGCTGGCCCTGACATCCATGCTTCTGACGACAACACCGCAAGAGGTAACGCCTCAAGCAGCTGACAGGTCAGTAGCGTGCTAAAGTTCAGACTGCCAGATAAGCACAATATGGCAGCAGCGGCACTAGCCAGCATGGGCCACGTTGACATCAATACAAGCAGCGCATGCGCTTCTGTGCTGCGCCTGCCAGTGTGCGGCCGCTGCGCAAGGGAATGTAGCAGGTATTGGCATGCAGCCACGGTCCTGCCCGGGCAAACCTGCATTCGCCTTCGCGTATCAGCGCAAGCGCCAGCGTGCCCAGTACAGAGCGCCCGTGTCTGCTGAGCCGAAGGTGGCATTTCTGCCATATTGGGCCCGCCGCCAGCAGCCCGGCCTTAGCAAGTCGCATCGAAGGCGGTGTCAGCCACGCTGTCAATGACCTGCGCCTGCGCCGGCGACCCCGCCACCAGCACGCCCTCGCCCACCGGCTTGAGCACGAGCGAGCCGGCCGCCACGCGCGCGTGCCGCCCAATCGTGATGTTGCCTGCGCGCCGCCCCCAAAAAGGTCCACACGTGAGCCGCCTGGCACGCCAGTTTGAGTGGCATCGAGTCGCAACCATGTTCGCGTGCCGCTTGCTCCGAAGCTTGTCTGGGCGCCACCCCATGCAGCTTTGACTAGAAGCACACCCTTGGACCAGGGTGAGCCTGCAACCAGGCGCACACGCACCTCAGTTACAACATGGCCTGGCGTCAGCAACCTCCTACTTGAGCAGTAGAGCTTGAGCATGGTGCTGACAGCAGGCTGGACAGCAGGCATGCACGCCTCAACACGTCACATCGCCTTCCTCCCGCCCCAGCAGGTCGCTGCGAATACACTGCACTCATGGCTACAATGCCAGCAGAACAACCCTGCCTGGCCGCAAAAGTGCTGCAGGACTGACGCTGGTACAATGAGCCTGCACGGACAACCCCCCGCGGAGCCCTCCGCAGCGAGCGGGGCGCGCCCAGAACGGTGGAATGCGCCGCAATCTGCGCAAAGTCCCCCACTTTGGGGTGGCAGTCGCCGCCCTCCTTGCCCGTGCCGCCCAGCGTGACGTACTGCATCAGCGTCACATGGTCGCCGATGCGCGCCGCCTCGCCGATGACGATGCCTGCGCGCCGCACGTGGCGGCCGGGCTCACGATGCCAGGCCAGCGCCTATGCCCGACACTGCTCCGCCCGGTCATCAGCATGGCCGCCAGAGCAAGCACGGCTGGCCACCCTGCAGGACTGGCTGGGCGGGCGCGCAAGGTCCCACTCCGTCTGCCAAAGGAGTCCTGCGTGAGAATCAAAGTGTCCCTTGCTGGGAGGACGGCAGCATGCGCGAGGCGCGCATGCGCTCTGCGCGCCAGCCGGGCTGCAGGCGGGCTCAACCAGGTTACCCCGGAGGGCCGAGGCGCCCCGCAGGCAGCCGGCCCGCACCCAGCGGGTGCTGGATGAGCACCCCCCGCCCGAACACCGCGGCCGGGTGGATATCTGCGCCGAGCGCGCCGCTCAGCTGCGACTGGATGCGCAGCGCGGCCGTGCGCGCGCCCGCGCGCCAGAAGTGGTGCGCGATGCGCTGCATCTGCAGCGCCTGGAACCCGCCATGCCAGAGGAGCGCGGACGCGTACGACCGGCTGGACGGGTCCTGGCGCGCAAGCACACATAGGAATAGGTTGGCGTAGGACAGGTCAGCGTAAGTAGGTTTAGTACAGGGTTGGGCATCTGCAGCGCCTAGAAGCGCCGTGCCAGAGGAGCGCGGACGCCTACGACCGGCCGGACGGGTCCTGGCGCACAGCGCAACTCACCCTCACCCTAATCCGGCTGGGCAGCGTGCGGCGCCGCTCGGTCAAGAGGCGCTGCGCCCGCGCAGCGCGCCGCGAGGCGCAGCTGGCGTCACGCTGTTGACCATACGCATGCTGGTTGCACCTGAAAGGCAGTTGTGCTACAGCATGGACAGCGGAACAGCCAATGCTGCGTAATGCGGCGGGGCTCGAGCGGGCGGGCGGCCGCGCGCGCCCTGGCCATAACGGCGGTCAAGTCCAGCACGATGCAGGCCTCGTGGCCTTCCAGCACCTCCGCAAACTGGTCGTACTGGAACACCTGCGCGCAGGCGGCCGGATGTCAGGCTGTGCAGCCTCACCATGGTACCTGCATTGCCTGCGATGCCCGCAGTGATGCCAGGCCAACCTGTTCGGTCGATGCGAGTGTTAGGCCCTGCACGCGGGAGGCGGCAACCCTTAGGGCTTGTCACCCAGCACGGTGGACGCAAGGACATCGCCGCATCCTGGCGGCACCGCCGATCGAACGCTTCAGTGGTCCACGCCAGACGTTGCACCCGGGCCACGCACGGGCCGCGGCGCCGCGCCCCAGCAGGGCCCGCGTGGCCGTTCGGGTCGCACAGTAAGCGGCCGCGCCCGCACCCACCCCAGCCCCGCGGGGCCGCACCGGGTCCAGGCCGCCGCTGCTGCAGTCGTCCAGGCGGTGCGCGAGCACCCACGCGACCGCGGCCGTCAGCGACGGCTGCGCGACCACCGCCGCATGCAGGAAGCTGCTGAGCACGGGCTCCGCCGCGGCCTCGGCCTCGGCCTCGCGCCTGCGCGCGCGCCCCGAGCGTGCGCGCCAGGCAGCACAAGCTGAGCATCGGAGCACTGCTATGGCGGCGTGTACCATGGCTGTGCGCCGCATGTGAAGCATGAGCAGCAGCATGCTCCATGCGCCCAGACTCAAAAGACAATGTCAATGGCAATGCCGTGGCACAGAAAGTATTCAAGCGGGGGTGCTCGCATGCAGTCCGCACCATAGTGCATGCAGGGATGGGATGAAGCCATGCACTGCATCTTGGTCGATACATGGGGCTGCTCGGGCAGGGTGGCTATTGCCGAAAGGCTGCTCATGCAGCCATGAATGACTCAGCGCAGGCAGGCAGCGGCATGCAGCACGCAAGCAAGGACGTGCCGCATGGTCTCCCACAGTCGGCCTGGGTCGGGCATGAAGAGCGCGTCGCGCTGCTCCGTCGCGGCGCGGGGCGTCGGCGCGGCCGGGGACTCGGGCTCGGGCGGGCCGGGCGCGGCTGGCGCCAGGTGCAGGTCATCGAAGTCGACCGACATCTGGGACGCGACGGCATCATAGCTGCTGAACACGCTGTCCGCTGTGCGCAGCAGCCGGCAGGTCAGGTAGCAGAAATATGCTGCACGTCTCCTGCGTGTCTTGCTCTGCGTGGGGAACGGCGCGCACGGCAGGTGTCTGTATGTAACACACGTCCAGTTGTCTTGAGGCGCGCCACCCAGGTTTGCGCAGGCGTGCCACCCAGGCAGACTTATCGGCGCTGCACCACAGAGTCAGTCGAGCTGAGGGACTCAGCAGGCGCATTGCGCGGAACGGGGCGCGCTTGCTTCGAACCAGACTTCAGCATTCGAGGCCGGGGTCCTCGGCGTTGCCGCCGCAGCGTTCTGCACTTCCGCGTCCGCGAAGGGCGTGGATGGCCGCCTGACGGTGAGAGCTGGCTCCACCCGCGCAGAGGAGCTCTCCAGGATGTGCGCCACCTCCAGTCCTCCTGCGGAGCTGGTGCTATTGGCGCTGGGCTCCTCGGTGCCTGCGCACCAAAGACAGCCGTTAACACAAGCAAGGAGCCTTCTGTGCACTCACGGCGCAACAGAGGGGCATGCCTGCACTAGCGGTCCTCGGCAGCATCCTCCTGGTGTTCACACGCAGGCTCAAACGTGCTGCGCTGTCACCCAGGTTGCTGCTTGGCACAGATATGCGCAGACGGCCCATGCAGCCCTCCGCATCACCCGCATCAGTGGCGCTAGGTGCCGCCTCTCCCCCCTTTTCCGAGTCTCTTCTTACTCAGTGCTGCTCACGTGCCAGGAAGGCTGGGCTGCTACAGTACAGAGGGTGAACGTATGTTGCAGCCTTCAGCCAGGGAGCTGGGCAATCACCCACCCTGCCTGCATGCCCCCTTTGCATGTGACCTCCACCTTGCAAGCTATGCATTGGATCTAATCAATGGTACGCACAAAGTGCAGGAGCACCAGTGCGGCGTGGGACAGTGATGAGGGGCGTCCATCTGGCGAGGGGAGGTTTGGCCACCCGACATGCTTGCTGAGTTGATACGCTCATGCAATCTAGCTTCATATACGCGCAAATCATGTGCGGCACATGAGCACCATGGACACTCCAACCACAGCCCACACAGACTGACAGCTCAAAACTATCACAGTCAACGACAAACAGGCAGCAGAGGGATCGCAAAGTAGTCTAGCAGCGAGCGATTGCAAGTTATTGAGCAAACAGCCCGCACTCCAGGCATGCAGGCAGCTGCTAAGTACTGCTGCATGCCACATGACTGCGTGCACTGATGGGCTAACCTACCTCGCCTCTGGCCGTGCCTGACATGCCGATGTGGGACTTTCAGCAAAGCAAAACAATGCCAGACAGATTCCAATAGTACCATATCTGCTCAGCAGCTTATGGTTCTAGACAACGGAAACATGCTGGACCCCAGCCCACGACTCACAAACCCTCCATGACAGGCCCAGGTGTGCACGTGCTCGCACACGCTTCCCCCCGGGCAGGCCGCCGCGGGCGTCACGCGGCCTTGGCCTTGAGGCCGGGTCGCGCCACCGCGGCCCACGCCCGCCCCGCCGCGCGCAGAGCGAGCGCCAGCGCGCCCGCTGCCGCCGCCAGGAGCGCGGCCCATGCCGCGGCGGTGTCGAGGGAGTGTCTTACCAGCCAGGGCAGGTCGTCCTCCGGCGTGTGCAGGTACGGGTCGCCGCCCGTGGCGACCACGTGCTCGATCCAGTCTGCGGCGCGGCGCCAGCGTCAGCGCGCGCGCATGCGCGCCGCGCACGGCGGCGGGGTGGGCCTCGCGCCCCGTGGCGGACCACGTGGTGCGCCCGTCGTGCGGCGACCCCCATGGTGGTCCCAGCAGTCGCGCGCATGCACGCAGGACCTGTGGTCGCCCTGCAGATCAGCGTGTGTCTCTGCAGGTGCGTGGCTGATGCAGCCGCACCGGACGCCCCTACCGCAGGCCAAACGCTGCAGCGCATGCTCAGAAGCAAGGGCGTGGACCACGCTCAGAGCAAGCATCCCACAGGCCCATGTTCGGGGCTGCCCCGCACCGACGGCCTCCTCGGCGGGCGAGCGGCGGCGCGCGCGCATGCGCGTCGCCACGCGCGCCGCCGCCGCGCGGAACCCCGGCTCGGTCAGCACGCGCAGCAGCGCGCTATGTAGCGCGTCCGTTGAGAAATTGCGGCCCAGGTAGACCGGGATGCAGAAGCCCCGGCGCGCGGCCTTGACCGCGTTGTCGGCCTGGTCCACCACGTGGCCGGGCACGGCGACGAGCGGCACGCCGTGGTAGGCGGCCTGCGCAGATCAGGGTTCAAGCATGCCTGCGCTGTACCCCGCCAAGCGACATGCCAGGCGGCTCCACGCCGCCAGGCCTGGGCCCCGGCTCGTGCGCCGCGTCGGGCACAGACAGGCGCCGAACAAGGGGAAGGGCAAGACTTTGAATGCAGCTGCTGCCCAATACTACGCCACATACTAGTCTCGTTAAGTATCTGTACACCGGAGCGCATGGAATGTGTATGTGCATGTGCAGGTGCATGTGGCAATTGTTGATCTGTGGCCGAGTCATGCATGCCCTCTTCCACAAGAGGGTGAGCTGGCCGATGCCTCGCCAACTGCGCAGGCAGTGCAGCCATGCGCCCAGGTGCGCATGACGCGTGCAGGCGCCTGGCGCAGCTGCGGCCGGCGCGCGCCTCATACAAGCTGTTGGCGCCGCCGTGCGTCAGGAAGGCGCGCGTGCGCGGGTGGCCCAGGACATCGTTCTGCGGCACCCAGCTGACGATCTGCGCGCGCCACAGTCCATGTCGGCTCCAGCATCGGAGGCAAGGCAGCGCTCAAGCAGGCCGGGGCATGCCCTCCGATTACCACAGCCGCCTGCGAGAGGCGGCCTGCCCCGGATGGCCAGCCGCTCCAGCCGGACTCTGCCTGTGTGACGCAAAGGCAGAGCATTGTCTTGCAGGCGACACTGCCTTCTCCAACGCCCGGCGCCCTCATCTTTGCAGGGACAACATGTTGCGAGCCTGCCTGTCAAGACCTGCTCCCCATGCGGCGGCGCACACCAGGTGCAGAACCTGCAGCACCCCGTCCCCCAAGCCGCCGTCCAAGCATGCGCGCACCCGCTCGCGCGAACGCGGCAGGCCCGCACAGGCAGCCGGTGATGATCCTAGGGCCCGACCATAACCCTGACACGCCAGGCCTCGCGGCGCCTTGGTGTTGTCGCCGACGCCGGGCTCGCCACGCGCATGCAGCGCCTCCACCTCGGCTGCGCTCAGCTTCCACACGCACAGGCAGCCGATCATGAAGATGGGGCACAACCCTAGCCCTAACCCTAACACGCAGGCCGCGGCGCGCCTTGATGTTGTCGCCGAGCCCGGGCTCGCCGGGCGCGTGCAGCGCCTCCACCTCGGCCGCGCTCAGCTTCCACAGCACGCGCGCCGGCAGCCGCTTAAACGCGGCCGCCTGCTGCCGCACGACGTCGCCGCCTGGCGCGCGCGCGCGGCCGGCGTCAGCGCGCCGCCCGCTGCGCCGCGTCGCAGGTGCTGCGGTGCAGTCGCTGCTGCTGCGGCGCGCCCCTGCCTGCCCTGACCATGTCCTGCAGAGAAGCATGCATGTGTGCAAGGGGCGCCGCCGCGCCGGTCCGGGCTAATAGCGCATGCAGCCGTGCAGGGCTTGACATGGCTTGAGCTCTGATGGACTGGGAGCACGCACGGGGAAGGGCTCGGGGGCGCAGATGGCACCCGCTAACACCCTTGGATGTCAGGCCATAGTCATGGGGGACGTGAAGCGAGACAATGTGTTCCCAAACATGCCAGGACAGACGGTGTGCTGCATCCACATTCTCCTTGATGCGGCCGCTGCTGCCTAGAAAAAGCGGACAATGGCAGGCCCGCCCGACCATGTCTGAATGTAGGCGCTCACCGCGGGCGACGTGCGTCCCAGAGGCGACCAGGACCACGCCCGCCTCGCCGCTGCCCACCATGAAGTCCTGCCCAGCACGCAGGCCCAGCCTCAGAGTACCACGGCGGCAGCGGGGCAGGGCTGGGCCAGTGCCTCGCATTAGCCCCAGCAGCTGGTCCCTTGCTGCGTTATAGAATGCACACCCTCACCCGCACCTAGCCCACAGCGGAGTGACGCCTCTCACACGTCACGAGCTCAGACCAAGTCTGGGCTAGGCACTGTTCCAGATCTAGAAGACATCGAGGGCTGCTTGGTCAACACACCGAAGACGTTGTGAATTTGTGGTCACGCTCGCGCGCCGCAGGAAGGGTCTTCAAGCCGGTGCGGCTGTCAGGGCGGGGCCGCGCCTCCAAGTCGGCGGGCAGTGGCGCGGCGGGCCGCGTGAGCACGTTGCCGACCAGCTTGAAGGCGGGCGGCAGCGGCTGCGGCGGCTCGAGCGCCATGTCCGCGTTGACCAGCATGAGGACCTCGCGCGCGCGCGCCTCGGCCGTCCGCGTGTCCACGCCCAGGCGCGCCCTGCCGCGCCAGTCATGCAGGGGCGCTTGGTGCCTGCTGCGCATGGCACCTGAACCCTGCCCGCAAAACCGTGCATCGCCCAGAGGCATTCCGGCCCTGTCGCTTGGCCCCACAACTGCGGACGTGCAATCGCCAAGGCGCTGTGTGACGCGAGGGACGGTGCCAAGAGTCGATGCACAGGGGCCCGGGCTGCGCAACGCACCCTCCTGCGCTGCAGCAGCATGCCGGCCTGGCCGCGCCAATCGCAGGACCAGAGAGGCCCTGCATGTTTGCTCGGCCGTGCCGCTGCCCGCCTCGGCTGCGGGTTGACCCGCGGGGCAGCGAGCCGCGCGCACCCCTCGCGCCGCATGTAGGGCCGGACGAGGATATAGTCCGCCGCGGCGTTTTCCACGTAGGAGTAGGCGTTGTGCATGCGCTGCAGGAAGGTCTGCACGCCGCGCCGCGCACCGCTCACGCAGTCTTGCAGCTCTCAGCTCATGCAGCTCATGCAGATCTAACGGCTCCAACGACTCGAGCACCCGCCATGTATGCTGCCGCGCCGGCCGCGCCGCACACGCGGATGTCTGTGTTTGGGGACTGCGTGCTGCGGCGGCAAGCAGCGCGAGCGGCCCGCCAGGCGGCGCAGCGCTCTGGCGCGGGGGCGCGCCATGGGGTGCGCGTAGCCCAGGCCGCTCTGCGGCACGTACGCGAGCGGCGCGGGCAACCACACGCGGCGGCCGCTACCGGTCCACCACGCGTTGACGAGCGGCACGATGGGCGCCGCCGACAGCAGCGACACCACCGGCAGGCCCAGCCGCGCCGACAGCGGTGCGTTGCAGCTCTGGAAGAACATGTCGCTCAGCATGACGTCCGCGCCAAAGGCCTGCCGCGCCGCGCCCGCCGGGCATTTGGTGCCTGGAAGGGCGCGGCTGCAGGGCGGTGGCCCCTTTGGACGCAGTGCGGGAGCCTGGCTGCACTGCAGCAGCGCGTCTTGCACAGCTTGTTTGTGCACAGGGCAGGCAGGCTGTCGCAACCGTGCCGGGCGCACGCAGCAGCGTGTCCGTGGTGTCTGGGAGCGCACCTGCATCCGGTCCATGAGGCCCGGCTCTCCCAGCAGAGCGTCGCAGTGGTCCATGAAAATGGACATTATTATGCGCCACCGTATGGCTAACGGGCCGGTGGTCGCCTGTATCCTCTGCCGCTTTGCCGCGGAGCGGGGCAGCAAGTCCGTATCGTTCCACTGCGCCGCTCCCGACACCTCGTATCCTTTCTCTTGCAGGCCCGCGACGTTGGAGCTTGCCATGACCACCTGCAGCAAGGCGTGCACAGTGTTGCTGCATGTGGCTCGCTCACGCACCAGCACTCGCATGCTGTTATATTGTCGCCGCACACAAGTGTGGGCAGGGCCGCGTGCGCTCGCGCACGCGCGCCGGAAGCCTCCAACGCATGTTCACTGGGGAAGTGCACCTGCGCTGTGTGCCACCTGAGCAGGCTCAGAGGAGGGCGCACCATCACTTCGTGGCCCCTGGCAACCAGCTCCTCGTGCAGCCGCAGGAGCTGGAACTGATGGCTGGTCGCGCCCGGGATGAGGGGCAGCAGCACCTTGACCGGAGCGGCGGCGTGCGCCGTGCAGGTCAGCACTGCCGCCCAAGCGCAGGCCAGCAGCACGGAGGGCGTCATGACGGCCTCAGCAGCGCGCACAGTGAAGCAGTGTCCTGCTTGACCGATTGGCAGTCGAGGATGTTACCAAACACTCTCGTACAAATCGCGCTGCGCCTAGTAGGGAATACGGAACGCGTTCAGCAGGCGCGATTCATGCACTTTTCCTTCGCAAGTTCCCCCCCGCACCTGCCTGTGCGGCAGGCCTGCCACCTTCACCAACGTTTGCACAACCACGCCTTCACAGCATGCCCCAGCTCGTGACAGGCGCCCAGCCAGGACCCGCCGGGCAGCCCCACGACAAGCTGTGCAGGAGGTGGGGCAGGCGCGCCGGCAGCAGGCGCGCGCCGGCAGCAGGCGCGCGCCGGCAGCCACGATCCCCTGACCCTAATGCTTACCCTAAACCTGACCCTGACCCTGACCCTGACCCACGTACAGCTCGTTCCAGCGCGGGCGGCTCAAGGCGCGTGCGCAGGCCGCCACGGCCCCCGGCGCAGGCAAGCGCGCGCGGAGCTACGCGAGGGCGCGGACGACGCCCGCGCCGGCGGTGCAGCCGTCCGCGCGGTCGCGCACGACCAACCGCGCGCCGGCCTGCAGCCACTCGGGCCGGTGGCAGAACTCGAAGACCACGCGCGCGACGCAGCCCAGATCGCCGCCGCCCTCGCCGCCCGCCGGCTCGCCGCGCCCGGGCGCCCACGGCGCGCCCGAAGCAGGCGTCCCCGTGCTCGCAGGGTCCAGGGCTCGGCCCCCGGCCGGCGCGCACGGGATGCTCACCGCCGTGCTGGCGGCGCCGGCGGCCGCCGCGCGCGGAGCATGCGAGCCCGGACCCTGGTCAGGGTCGCCGCCAGGGCTCGCCGCCTGGGCGCGCTCGCTCAGGGAGGCGGCGCGCGCGGCCGCCTCCGGCGCGGTGCCCAGCAGCGCGGCCGCGGCGGTGACGGCGCACGCGAGGTCGCAGCCGTCTACGACGCAGCCGCGGCCGCCGCCCGGCCGCGGCGGCGGCAGCTCCTGCACGCACACGACGCGCGCCGCCTGGCGCACGCTGCCGCAGTGCACCACCGGTGTGTACTCGACCCTGCGGCGTGCGCCCAACCCCCTGTTACGGGCTAGGGATCTGAGGTTGAGGTTCTAACCTCATATGTCCACCCAGGACGTTTTGGTACGCATGCGTGGCCATGCCTGAAAGCCCACTCGGACCGCTGATGCCCGTAGGATATACACTGTCAAGGCAACAGGCATCGAAATGGGCCGCGCAAGGGTTTGAATGCTCCAAGACAGCAGGGCTGTAACACAGAAGGCGCGTTCACAAACACGTCGTCCTTTAACGTCCAGGCAAGCAGGACCTAGCGCACAATTCCCGCGCACCTGACGCGCCGCCGCGCGCCGCGCGCGCGCGTGTCGCCGGAGCTGCCGCTGGGGCTGTCGCTGCCGCTGCCGCTGGCGCCCCAGCGGCCCCGGCCCCCTTCAGTGCCCCCCTCCGGCCTGCGGTCCCGGATCCCTCGCCCATCCAGCTTGCCGCGGGGGCTGCAACCTCGGCCAGGGCTCGGGTCAACGTCCGGGCGATGGCCAGCCCCGTCCTCGATGGAGCCCGGGCTGCCGCCGCAAGCGGGCGGCCAGCAGCCTGCAGGGCCATGGCTGGAGCAAGGGTCCTGTGCAGGGCCAGGGTCGAGCCCAGCCCCTGCGCTGCCGCAGCCAGCGGGCGGCCAGCGGCCGGACAGCAGCCCGCGCGGCGGCCAGGCGCCGCCGAGCAGCACGAGCACGGCCTCGAAGCGCCACACCGTGCGCGGGCGCCATGCCGCGTCCAGCAGAACCGTGCCCTGCCCCGAAATATCATTTTTTAGGCTCGATCACTGTGAAACAGCGCCCGATTGAACAGCAGCACCTGCAAAGCAGCCGTCTCATAATGCGGGAGTGCAGGAGAGAGCCCATGGCGGCATCAAATGTGGGCGCTCAACCGAATGTGCCGCTCTTTGCAGCCCTGACTCAGCAAGCAGGCGCCAGCAGACCTGGTTCACGCTTGCGCCCAGGTCACTGTGGGCGGGGCGCGCCTTGCGCGAGTTGGGCGGCGAGCATGCGGCCGCGGCCGCGCCGGCCAGCGGTGCGGAGCGCGAGCGCAGCTCCCAGCGCGCCGGCTCCGGCACCCACTGCAGGCCGCCGGCGCCGGCGCCGGCATTGGCGCCCTCCGGCGGCGGCGGCGGCGGCGGCGGGTCGCCGGGGTGCCCGCGCCCGCTGCCATTGGTGTTGCTGAACTCCAGGTTGCCAGCAAAGTCCGCGGCAGCCGCGCGCGCGCCACGCGCTGGCCGGGGCAGCGGCCGCGAGCCTGAGCACGCTCCCGCGGAGCTCGCACTGCAGCCAACGCCCGCGGCGGCGCTGGCGCCCGGCGGCGGCGGCGGCGGCAGCGGCGGCGGCGGCGGCGGCGGCGGCGGGTCGCCGGGGTGCCCCCGACCGCTGCTATTCATGTTGCTGAACTCCAGGTTCTCAGCAAACCCAGCGACCGCCATGCGCGCGCCGCGCGACGGGCGCGGTGATGGAGGAGCGCACAGTTCCTCCGAGCACCCCGCACGATTTCTGCTATGCCTCAGGGAATCTCCTTCCCACTCGGGGCTGCGCGGCGGCTCACAAACGGCCCCCAAATGCTGGGGTTCCCTGTAGGCCTCGTTTGGGTGCACGAGCGGCTGCTGCCGCCGCCGCTGCAGAACTGTCGCCCCCAGCTCTGCGCTGGCCGCTCGGCCGTCTGGGGCGGCCAGGCGAATAGCAGCCCCAGCCCCCCACCCGCCGTCCGACTCTGCAGCAGGGGCGCCCGCAAACCCACCCTGGCCCGCCGCTTGGGGCTCGGCAGACGTCGCGCCAGCCTCGCCGCCCTGCCTGGCGCCGCGCGCGGCGCCGCCGGCGCCCCCGCCGCTGGCCGCGTGCGCGCTGTGGCAGCGCGCGGGGGCGCCGGGCGCCGCGGCCTGCGGGCTCGCAGGGCCTTCCGCGGGGTGGACCGCCAGGGTGGCATGCTGCCCGGCGCGCACCACACCTACCGACAGCTGCGCGCGGCGAGCAGACGGGACTCAGTGCGCGCATAGAGCAGCGCTGCGCCCGGCCCCGCAGCGACAGCCCACGCGGACGCAGGCAGAGGCGGCTGTGGCGCAACAGGCTTTTGGCAACCTTACGCAGCACCTACAAGCCGGTATGCATCCTCTGCAACAGGCTCAAGGTGCTGCACAAGATCAAGGACCCTAGGTTTCGCGGGTGCCATGTGCGGCCTGCGTGGCGCAGGACTGCAGCAGCCAGCCCGCATGTGCATGCACACGCAGGCTTTGACGAGGCCGCCGCAGCCGTGTCGACACAGCGCAGGCTGTCGAGCGCGCCGCGCCTGCGCGCGCTGGATGCCGGTGACGGTGACGGGCGCGAAGCCGCCGCGCTGCGTGGGGCCCAGCAGCAGGCGCTGCCCGACGCGCACCGCGCCCGCCACCACCGTGCCGGCAACCACGCTGCCGACGCCGGCCACCTCAAAGCTCTGGTCCACCTGCGGCCCCTCTGAATGTTCAGGTGCGGGCTGGCAACAGGATAGAATGAGCTTAGGGTCCTACTCATTCCGCCAGCCACCTCCAGGCTCGTGCACCGCAGCAGCGGTTTCTGTGTCGATCGCCACGCTGCCTGTGGCGGCATGCGCGTCGGATGCCACAAATTCGAATGCGCGCCGATCGCGCGGGCGCTCCAAACTCAGCGTGCAGCACCGACATCTGCAAACTCAAATGGCGCACACCCGAAACAGCTGCAGCTGGCGGAACCGAGAGCCGCGGCAGCCAGCCACTGGACCAGCATGCGCCGAGCAGGCGCCCGGGCGCGCCTGGAAGTGCGCCGGCGCGGCCGCATCAGCGCCCGCAGCGGTCACGCCAGGCGAGCCTGCACAGCCTGCAGCAGCTGGCCCGTGTGGCGCCGTCGCCGCCAAGCAGGGCGCTGACGCGTCGCAGGCCGCCGCAGCACATGGCTCCAGCGCACCGAGCCTGCTGTCCAAGCCTTCGCAGCCGCCTGCGGCCGGTGCTGGCCGCGGCAGGGCGTGGGCAGCCTCGGCCCACGCCCTGGCCGGCTCGCCGCCTGCGTGGCTGGCGCCGCGCTCGCTGCCGCACGAGGGGGAGGCCGGCGACGCCTCGCCGCTGGCCGAGCCCAGGCCGGACGACGAAGAGGACGAGGAGGTTGGAGAGCATGGCGACCCCGGGCGGCTGCCGCCCGCGGCCGCCACAGCCAGCGCGCGCGCGAGCGCGCCCCGGCCCTTCGGCGCTGGCGGCGCGCGCGCCTCGCCGCCGGCGCCCCCCGCGTGCGCTCCCGCCTCCATTCCCTTGGCGCAGACTGAGCGTTGGCCATGGGGCGGGCAAGCTGGCCCCGGCCCCAACCTGCCAGGCGGCACGGCCGCGCTCGCCAGAGTGCCGCCTGGCTGGCCCGCCGGGGGCTGCGCGGCGCCTGCGCCCGGGCCCCGGCGCCCAGTGCCAGGGGCGCCCGGGCCGCCCGCGCCACGTGTGGGCCGCAGCGCAAACAGGAACGCGTGCAGCAGCGGCAGCGCGGCGCCGGTGACGCAGGACACCGCAAAGAGCGGCACCGTGGGCGGCCGGGGGGCGCCCGGCGCGTCCCCGCCGAGCGCGGGCGCCGCGCCGGGGGCCTCGGACCCTGGCTCGGGGCCCGCGGCTCCGCGCGCTACGAGGGCGGCGCCCAGGCTGCTGTCGCGCAGGCGGAGCGCCAGCTGCGCGGCCTGCGGCGCGAGGAGCCGGGTTGGGATGCAGGCATGCCATGGCGCTCCAGAAGCCTTCAGTGCACAGACGCTGTCTATCAGCCAGGCGCTCCCAGCATCGGGAGCTTCCCCGCCAGCGCCATGCCAGGCACAGCTGCGTGCGGCTCGCTGGTTGACCCGGCCAGGCTGCATTGCATACGTGCTGACGTGATCGCCCCGCCTAGGACATGGCCATGCCCATGACACTGGCGGATGTATGGTACCTCACGGCTGACGCGCTCCATGGAAAGGACAGTGCATCCAACCGCCCTGAGAGTCTGTCAGACCAAAAGGGGCCTCGCCTGTGCCCCGGACACAACCAGCGGCGCGCTGCCTCTCTCGGTGACCCACTCAACAGGTGCGTCCTAACAGCGAGGTTTGCCACACATCGTCCCTCACCTGAGCGTCGCACGCCACAAGCGGCAGACGTTGCATGTTGCGACGATGAGGGCACAGGCCACGGCGACGAGGGGTCTGTCCCGGGGAGCCGCTCACCTGCGCCTCGGACGCGACCAGCGGCATGGCCACCGCCCCGCGCGCGCCCGCGGGCACGCCGCCCAGCACGCCCGCGCCGGCCACGGCCGCGCCCAGCGCGGATCGCACCTCCGCCACCGCCGCCGCCACCGCGCCCGGCGGCGCCACGTCCACCTGCGGGCAGCCATGGCTTGGGCAGGGTAGGTCAGGGCAGGACCTAATGGCAGAAGCGGAGAGTCGTGCGGGTGCCAGCCAGGTGCTGGTCGCGCAGCGGGTGCCGCCGCAGGCGCGCGCAGCGCCGCCGCGGCCACCAGGCGCATGTCTGGCAACGCGCAACCGCGTAGCTATGCGTGACAGGCGCGCCGCGCCGCCGACGCACTCCTAACACATCCCGCTCGCGCGCCCCCGCCGCGGCGCGCGCGCCCGGGCTCAAGCCACTACACCCGGGCTCAAACCCTATACCCTATGCTATGGGCCATGCACCCTAGGTTATAGGGCCCTATGAGTAGCAGCCGCGCCTGCGTGACAACGACCGCCAGCGGCACGTCCAGCGCGAGCGCGACCGCCAGGTGCTCGCGCGCGGCGCGCGGCAGCAGCCCGCCGGGCGCGCCGTTCGGCCCGCCGCCCGGCTCCTCGCCACCGCGGCTTGCGCCGGCGCCGCGCCGTGCGCTGACGCACAGCAGCACCGCGTCCGGCAGCATGCAGGTCAGGCCGTACACGGCCGTCTTGAGCACGCGCTCGTGGCCGCCCAGGTCGATGAAGCACAGCACCTGCGCGCGCGCGCGCGCGCACGCGCTTGGCGCGGCGCGCGGCTGGCGCGGCAAGCAGGCGAGGCTCGCCGGGCGCTCCGCGCGGCGCGCGGCGGCCGTCGAGGCAGCGCCCGCCAGGCAAGCGCGCTCATCGCAGCGCGCCGTGTGTGCGCGGGCGCGTGCGGCAGCCATGCCGGGGGGACGGGCGGCTGCTCTGCTTAGCAGCGCGACGCCTGGCAGCTGCTGCGGGGCGGGCGCGTGCCCACCTCCTGCGCGTCACAGGATGTAGAGCCCTAAAGCCTGGCGGCCGCTGCAGCGCGGGCGCGCCCACCTTCTGCGCATCAACGGCGATCTCGGCCGGCGTGGGCGCCGCCACACCGCTGTAGTTAAGCACGCGGCCGGCCGCGTCGTAGCCCACCACCTGCCGCCCGTTGCGACAGCCGCCTCGCATGCAGGGCCGCATGCGCCGCATGCAGGGGAGCGGCGGCGCGGCGGGCATGTACGCGCAGCTCAAGGCGATACACTCCGCATCTGTCTCCACAGATCATCGCCGGACGTTCCAGGGCAGCCCAGCACCCCTGCATGCATGCCAGTGGACCCTTGGCGGTGCGCGCCGCTGACCTGCACCCACTTGGACTGGGCCCTCACACTGGCTCCCGCGCGTGGACCCGTGGACCCGCATACGCTGCCGGTGGAGCAGGGCGAGAGCGCCCTACCTGCTGGCAGATGCTGCTGGTTCGGCCAGACTCGATCTCGTGCTTGTGCCGCAGCACGGCCAGGCGCGCGGCGCCGCGGCCGTCGTCCAGGCCGGGCCGCCCGCGCGCGCCCTGGCTCAGCACCGCCACCAGCGTGCTCTTGCCGGCGCCCATGCCGCCCGCCACTGCGCGCGCGGCGCGGGCCGCGCTCAGGCAGCCTGCCTCAGCCCCGCCGCTGGCGCGCTCCCGCGCGCGCCCGCCACTGCGCTGACGCGGCGTGCCTCACCAAACAGGTCCAGTGCTGCCAGCGCTGGCTCGCGGCGGCCGCACGTGTCAGGCATACAGCCCAGCTCAGCAGCGGCCAGGCGGGGCTTGTGAAGCGGCGCGCATGTTGACGCGCGCGCGCGACGGCGCGCGCAGCAGCGCCGCGCCGCGCGCCGCCTTGGCGGCCAGGCGCAGGCGGGTATTTAGGGGCCTGTATTCACAGAAGGCGTGTGGTTTGGGTGTGGCACTTCTAAAATCCCATTGGTGGAAGGTATCCTAGGGAAACAACGACGCCAGATCAGCAGCTGGGCCGCAGGCGGGGGCACCGCAGCCACCACCGCCGCCCCAGGGCGCGCACCTGCGATGCGCAGGTCCACGTGGCCGGCCTCGGCCGCGGCCAGGCGCGTCACGCGCAGCAGCGCGCAGGCCCGCGCGCGCGCGCCCGGTAGCGTCCGCACCAGCGCCGCGCCGCAGCCCGCCTCGGCCGCAAGCGCGCGCAGCACCGCGAGCGACGCGGCGAGCTCGCCTGGCGGCAGGCCGCGCGGGTAGCCGTCGTCCTCCACGCCTGCGCGCGTGCCGGGCCGGTTGCCCGCCCAGCCGCCGCCGCACCGCATCCTGGCGGCCTGCCCAGCGGGCCACCCTCGGGAGCCCCGCTCCTGGGAGCGGGGCTGCACACGGGGTGCACCGCGCCGCTTTGCCTGGATGGCGGGCACCGGCATACTGGCTTAAAGTGCTGGCCATAGCGCGTCCTTGTCCACGCCCGGACCGCACGCAGAGCACAGCTCGGCAGGCGCCACGGGGCCCCGCGCCGCGCGCGCGCGCACCCACGTAGTAGAAGCACTCGCCGGCGCCCTCCGACAGCCGGTACTGCATCTGCGTCACCAGCTGCTGGAAGCGGTGCCCCGGCAGCGGCTCGCGCAGGCGCAGCTTGTACTCCACGTTGCCAAAGTCGTCCTCTGCTGGCAGCCACTGCAGCGCCGCGTCGCCGCCCGGCGGTTCCCCCAGTGCGTTCCCCGTGCCGCGGAGGCGCGCCTCCCCGGGCTGGCCGCGCCGCGCAGCGCCGCTCTGCACGCCCGCGGCCGCGGCCTGCGCCGCGTCCGCGGCCGCGGGCTCCTCGCGCCGAGGCTGCGGCTGCTGCGGCTGCGGCCGCGCGGCCGCGTCGGCGTCGGCGGCGTGCGGCGCGTCCAGCGGCGCTGCAGCAGAGCGCGAGCGGCGGCGCGGGGTGGGACCCCTGCATCCGCCAGCGAGGGAGGACTGCCTCAAAGGCGGCAGATACTGCACTAGCGTGGGAGCGCTTGCAACAAAAGAGATGAACGGACCGCCACAGACATAGCGTGCAGTGTGCGCGTGCACGTGTGTGTATGTGCCCAGGGTGTTGCGGGCTGGACCAAGGTAAAACGATGGCGTGCAATGCGCAGCTCACCGATGCAGCGCAAGAGCACACGCACTCGAGCCTGCCACACAGTACGAGCGCTCGCAGTGAACCCGCATGTGACTGCTGGCTACTTGCTAGAAGCTGCACATCCCCTCCAACAGCGCAGCGCACTCCCACAGGCTGCAGCACGAGACAGGCTCATGTACCACTCTGAGGGCTGCGCGGCCCGCGCACTTCTGCTTGTGGCGCACGACCAGCGGCGGTGCCACTGCCACCCATTGCACGGGCTTGCGCACGGCGCCGACATCCAGGTCGTCGACGAAGAAGTCGCACATCTTTGCGGCTCGCTGGCCTGGGGAGCTGCTGTGCTGCGGGAGGGTGGTGCAGCACAGTGTGCCATGGACGACGCAGGCTACATCGCACTGCCTGGGTGACACTGTCCTGAGGCCTTTTGCACACCGTGTGCAGCACACGGTTGAACACCAGTTTCATTATGCTCGAGGGCAGGTCAGCTTCAGGGCTCAGATAACAGGATGCCACCAGTGCTACACTCCATGGAAGACACACCAAGTAGAGTACAGGCCACCACGCCGAGCTGGCGCCCCCGCACCGCATCCTATCATCATATGCAAAGGTACACCTCTGACTCTCGCACCTAGGGATGCAGGAAAACTTTTGGCCCAGGGCAGGAAACACGGGGGCACTGAGCCGACAGGGGAGTCACACTGCGCCGTCTCGCAACATCCACCCTACTGGTACATTGCCCCAAACAGCAGCCGCCAACGCACCCTCGCGCTGGGCGCCCCGCATGCGGGGCACAAAAAGCAGGGCGCAGTGGTGCGCTCACGCTGACTTCGGTGCCCCGCCCCTGGGGCGGGCAGTGCGCAGGGAGGCAGCTCGCGTGCGCGCACCGCCCGACTGTAAAAAGCAAGGGAAAGAAGAGGCCGCGGCGGGCAAGCTGGCAGGGCGGGTGCCCCGCCGCGCCGTCTCGGGGCCTGATCAGGGCAGAAGCAGCTCCGCGAGCCTCACCGGGAGGTCTGAAAACCAAAAAAAAGCTCCCACGCACGCGCGGTGTTGCGCGCGGCAGGGAGGGCACACCTAGTACGCCCGAACTGGCTGGTGGGCTGCCTTCGCGCCGCCCCCCCGGACCGCCCCTGCCCTCCCCCCACGACTGGGGGATCAGGAAGGGGGGTGGCGGTCGTACCCTCTAGGGGCGCGCACAGAAGGCAGGGGCCAAGATGGGGCCTCGGCGACTGTGGTAAGCGCCCGGCATGCCCGCATGCGACCGGCCCTGCGCCGCACCCTGCCAAGCTGGGCCCAGCAGCTGGCGCCGCCAGCCCAGCTTGGCGGGCCGGGCGCAGGGCCCGTCTAACCCGTCCCACGTCCAGACGCGGCCCGAATCACACTGTGAAACCCAAGCTTCATCCGATCTAGCGCGACATCAGTGCAGAACAGTACCCTATGCGCTGCGCGCGCTGAGCGGGCACGCGCCTCCCCATGCCCCATGCACACCCCCCGAGAGGCCCCAGTCGCCCAGCGCGCGCGGCTAAAAGCAAATCTGAAGGATGCCTCGCCCACTGCCGCGTGTCTTCCTATCAACCCCACAAGTCCACACCTGTACACGTGCGCCACAAAGCGCACGCTCATGCTCGAGGGTGGCTCCCTAGGGGTAGTCCACCCGGCTCACCTGGCGCCCCTGCATGTCGCAGGGCGGACGGCCCGCCAGTGGGGCCGGGGCGGAGATGCACACACCGTCCGCGCGCTGGTCAGCAGAGACGCAAAAGGGAAGAAATGGGGGTGAATATACCAAAAAAGAGGGCCCTAGTGTGCGCACATGCAGCGCCCCTGTTGGCCCGCTCCCAGGGCCCCCTCACGCCCCAAGAGCCACAGCAGTGGCCACCGGCAGCCAGGCGCAAGCCCGGTCACCACTGCAGCTGCATTGCCCGCACCCCTCCCCAACACGCTCTGGCAGACTCGCGCCGCACTGCACCTTTAGATCAAATTACGCTGGGTGGCGAGGCGGCCCATACATAACACCCTGCAGCACACTGCCCGGCCCAGCCTACGCCCCCCGGCGCTCCTCATCAGCACATGCCGCTCTTGGCACCAGCAGCCATAAGCAGCCACGAGGCAATAAAGACGGAAAGGGAATCCCTGGCCGCAGCGGCGACTGGCGCAGAGGCGGGCCCTGCTGACGGATCAAGTTCGCCTGCACGCCCGCCTGTCCCCGGAACGACGCGCCCAACGCGGCGCAGCAAATGCGGTGCACCGCTGACAAGGGGTACACCTTCAGGACGAACCCCCGCTCCTGTCCCCCCCCCCCCCGCCCCCCCCCCCCCCCCCCCCCCCTCTCGCCCTGCTCTGGAGTCGCACCCCAGCTATCACCACTTCACAAGCCCCGCCTGGCCTACTCTGTGCCCAGGGGCGACAGCTCGCGCAGTCGCCTGGGCGCTATGCCTGCAGGGCTCAGCCCAGGCGGCCGCAGCGGGGTCACTGCCCGCGTCTAACGTGCCCGCAACCGCGGGCAGACCAGCTCGCATCCCCCCTTGCCAAGCACAGGGCAAATGCCCACACCTCTCAGATGCATGTCAATACGCTCGGCGAGAGATGCCAAGGGAGGGCTGGCGCTGGGGCACAGCCCCGCGCCGCTTCGCAGCATCGCCCGGCGGCGACCGCACCTCTTCAGGCGCGGCTGCCGCTGCAGCCACCCTCCCTCTCACCCCAGCCCTTCTCTTAGTGTCTTGCCACGCGGGGGCGTTCCGGGCCCAGCTCGCCGGACCCCCAGGGGTGGAGGGCCCTGCAAAGCCGCTCGGCGGGCGCCCAAACCCCCCGCGCTGTCCTAAAACACGTGCGACGCGGCCACTGCGCCGCACCTGCCCAAAAAGCGCCAACCCGCCCAAGCAAACCGGTTGAGCAGGAACAGCAAGTTCTGACTCCGAGCCGAAACGGACGGGCGGGCGCTTTCAGCCAGGCGCAGACGCCAAACCAACCAAACAAAGCCTTTCCTTTTCCCTCCTGGATCTCGCCGCCCCCAGCCAGGCACAGCCACCACAGCTGTGCCGCTGGTCAGCCAGCGCCATGCAGGGCCGCCCGGCAGGGGCAGGGCGGCGGCCCGCAAACAGAGCCGCGCCCCACGCCCCCGCGGCACACGCCAACCCGGACCTCCCAGGTTCCGGCGGCCCTGCCACGCCCTAGCACTATGCGCGCGCCGCGGCTGCACGCGACGCCCCGCTGACGGCTCACAGGCCGCAGCCGAGGCGCGCATGGCCAGGCGCCAGACCCTGCCAGGGCCGGTCGATGGCGGGCAGCGCCATAGCCTCTGGCGCCGGCGCAATCGCCTGGGCGCCGAACAGGTCGCGCCAGTGCCGCTCATCGGGCGACTTGCTGTTGAGCTTCTGCGCGGCAGGGTGCCGGGTAAGGGCAGGGCGGGGCGCGTAGCAGCAGGCTGCCCTGTGAGTATGCCCTGCGGTCACTCCAGGCACTGGGCACAGCTGCTTAGGGTCGCTCCAGGCACAGCGCGTAGCAGCAGGCTGCCCTATGAATATGCCCTGCGGTCACTGGCAGGCAAGGCGCAGTGCGCGCACAGCTCAGCCTGCTGGACGTAACACAAGCAGCCAGAGATGCACACGAAGGACGCCATACAGTGCACGCGTGGCACTGACAGATTAGCAACGTACCCAGCTCCTACAGTCAGCCCGGGACTCGGCGCTTAAGAGTAGGACATGGCGCGCCTGGATGCTGATGAGTATGTTCTTCTTGGTCTTGGACGCCACGGCCACGCAGGCCTCGACCAAGATGTGCTTGTATGTGGGCATCACGCTGAACACGTAGTTCTTGCCCTGCAGGTTGTACACCTTGATCTGCGCGCGCGCGGGCGCCAGCGCCTCAGCCGCCGCTGGCGCACCTCGCCCGCACACGGCGCGCGGCGGCGCGCGCTGCTGCGCGGCCCTGCTGCAGCGCGGCGCTCGACTGCGCGCGGTCGCCGCGCCGCCAGAGCCGCCCGCGCCAGACCAGGCCGCGCCGGGGGGCCAGGCCAGGCCGCGCGGGGCGGACCAGGCAGGCACCAAAGCGGTCCGCGGACGCTGGACTGCGCGCGGCTGCCGCGGCGCCAGAGCTGCACACACCAGACAGGCCGCGCTACGACGCACCCTACCCTACCCCATGAACCCTACCCTGCCCTATGCGCGCCTCGAGCGACGACATGGTGAACGAGGAGCGCAGCAGCTCCGTCTGCACGCCGCGCAGCGGCACGTACACCTTGACCATTGTGTCGCTCTGCTCCCACGAGCACGTGGTGAGCGTGCGGAATGTGAAGTCGCCGTGCGCGAGCAGGCTGGCGCCAAAGCCGAACGGCGCCAGCTGCGGCGGCGGCCCGCCCAGGTAGTTGCCCAGCAGCGGCGCCGAATACTGCGTCAGCGCCGCGCTGCCGGGCGGCGCGCCTGCGCGCGCGCGCCGCGGCCGTCGGCAACGCCCTCTAATGTCTGAGCTTCCAGACGCCACCTCAGACCTCGGGCTGTCAGGTGCACCATTCGCACTGGAATCCTGATTTTCTGCTGTAGCGGCTTGGCGGGCAACAGGTTGGAAGCGAGCACGGCCCGGTAGCATCCTAGTAGACGCTGCTGTTGCTGAGGCGGAGCCATAAGTGGTTCCCCCGCGCGGGTTGCGCTCACCGTTTGCAGACGCGCCAAGGTCATGCCCGTTCATGCTCTCCGCGGGCCGGTACTGGCTCAGGGCGGCAGTGTTCCACTGCACGCCTGCGCGCGCGCGCACGCGCCGTGTCCGCCTGGTCACAGCTTGCACAATCGACTGGGCAGACACCGCAGCGACGCCACCAAGCGCTTCTCCAAATGACCTAGCAGGGCATGCTGCTGGACAGCCGCAGATGGACTCCCGCTGTAGGTAAACCAGCAGACACGCGTGTTTTCACACACCTCCAAACAAGGCAAGCGCGCAGAGCGCGCACCGTTCGCGCCGGGCCGGCTGCCCCCGGGGCTCAGGTGCTGCGCGTGCGCGGAGTTGCTCCCATTGCCCCACATACCGTCTGGCACAGGAGCCGCAGAAGCATCAAAGCCGTTGCTTCCCTGGCCCAGCGACTGGCCTGGCCCTGTGCGTGGCAGCCCCCCGTGTGGACGTCCAGGTCGGGCGTGACAAACCAGACAAACCGAACGGACCTTTTGGACACGACCAGGAGCGCCTGCACACCCAGAAGGCAGCACAGGGCCTGCAACAAGTGCCCAGCGTGTTGTGCATATGCGAGTGCAGAGTGCCGGGAGACGGTGCAAGCTGGAAACGCTCAAACAGCTTGCTGTCAGCCTCCGTGAACACCCTGCTCTCAGCCTCCAGGCGCTGGCGGGGCCGGCCGACCTACCATCCAAGCTGCAATCCAGGGCACATCCCCAGCTGCCATGCGCACTGACTGTGCGCTGCTGGGCTGCGCCAGCGCAGCCCTGGGCGCGCACCAGGGAACTGGTTGCCATATGGCATGCCGCGGTTCTCGCTGTTCATGTATGCTAGCAGCTTTGCGGTGGTCGCCAGGCTGGCCAGGCTCTGCTGCTGCTGCTGCTGCTGCTGGTGCTGCTGCTGCGGCGGCGGCATGTAAGCCCCGTAGCCGTTCTGCAGCGGCGGCGGCGGCGGCGGCGACAGAGCAGCGCAACCCGACAGAAGCTGCGGCAGCGCTGGCATGCCCTGCGTGGCCGCCGCCAGCTGCAGCGATGTCAGCGACGACAGCGCTTGGTCCTGCTGCTGCTTGTCCTCCTGCCGCTGCTTCTCCTGCACGCTCGGCGCGCAGGCGTCGGCCGAACGCGCACGCCGTGAGCGCAAGCCCCTGTCTGCGCCCCGGCCGGATCATTACGCTCCAAGCGCAGGGCTTGGGTGCCGCGGCTGCTGCACACCGCTGCGCGCCGCTGCGCAGTGCAGCCCTGCGAGCCTGCATACAATGCACAGTTTCCCGACTCACCTGGGGTGCCTCAGGCAGAAGATGCATACTTCCCAGACGCGCGCTACAGGCACCAGAGAGAGCACAGTGCAGCCGGTCCGGCCTGCAGCGGGCTGCAGAGACGTCCTAGCCGGGGACCCCTGCCTGCCCCTGCCGCAGAGCGTTCGCCTCCGTCCAACGGCCCAGCCCGGGGCAGGCCACAGGCCTGGCCGGGCGGCAGGGGGCAGGCTGCTCGCCAATGCAGGGGGAGGCCAACGCCCCAGGGCACCAGCAACGTATCGCGATGTGCCGGGCAGCGGGCGGCCACGCACCTCCTGGAGCTCCTTCAGCGCCAGAAGCAGCCGCCCCTTGACGAAACGTCGGTTGGTCTGCCCTAGCAGCCGCTCCACCTCCACCAGGTCGAGCTCAAGCTCATCCATCCTGGGAGCCCTCCTGGAGCCCTCAGCCGCGATCCCTCTCCATATACAGGCTCTACAACTGTCTGGCACGCTGGGCAGGTAGGACCTGCGTCTGGCCAAGCCAGAGGAGATCCTTGGTACTGCTTGCTAGGTGCTTGGTGGGGTCCAGCCAGGGCTTCTGAGCTGAGCAAGCAGCTCGCATGAAGCAAGGCAACTGCAAGAACACAGGGGCGAGGGCTCTGCCTGGGACACTCTCAGCATGGCCGAGCGCGGGTGGGAAACTTTCCAGGGCCTTAATGCCATCCTGGAGAGCCCGCGTTGGCCGATTGCAAAGAAGTGCCAGGCCGTGGACGGGTGCCTGGACCTGAACAGGTGCGTAGCGCGTCTAAACTGTTGTGATGGACAAGTACTGCTCTGATGCTGTCCATCTGCAGCAGAACTTGCAGGCAAGCAGTGTGCATTGACTCGCGCTAAGAAGCAGCGGGCCTGCCGGCAGGGACAACCTGCGGGGCTTCTTCGAGCAGTGCTTCTCGCTGCTGCTGAAGCAAATATTTGGCTTTGACGGCTCAAGCTGGCTGAACATCATCGCAAAGGTGTGCGCGTGCTATACACTTCTGGCCAGCGCCACCGTGGCATGTGGGAGCAACTGGTACACTGCAACGTGCCGTTACGCTGGCAGCACACTGGTGGAGCACCCTTGCTTGAGGGCGCCACCAACAATGCAATCGGCTGGCATGCTGGGGTGCATGCCTGAGCACGCCGTGGCCTGCGCCGTGCCGTGAGCTCGGGCGCAGGCGAAAGCTGGCCGCGGGGCGCTGCCGCACGCCTCCTGTAACTCGCTGCTGAGCCGCCCCTGCGGCCGTGTCAGGGGGCGGCCGAGGCGGACACGCGCGCGCTCGTGGCTCTGCTGGCGCCGGACGGCAAGCTGTTTGGCGCCATGCACAGCGCCGACAGTGACAGCATCATCCAGTTCTCCTTCCCGCTCGAGCGCCTGCCGACACACACGCAGCTGTTGCTCGCCACCGAGGCTGGGCGGTGCGCGACCCGGCCCTGCTCGCACCGCTCCTCGAGGCCACGGCACATGCTACGTTCGCTTAATGTGAGCGGGGAGCGGCAGCCAGCTGCCCGTGCGCTCGCCATGGGCTGCTCTGGTCATATGCTGCACCTTGTGCATAGCATGTGTTGCCCTGGCTGTCAGGGGTGCCTGTGTGTTTGGCGTAATGCCACTTTTGCGACACCAGCTGCGCGCTTGCAGCGCGGAGCCAAAGCGCGGGCGGCTGTGGCGCATGTGCACGCATGCACCAGCCAAGATGTGCATCAGTGCATGCATGACGTGCCCTGCCCATGGCGACACCGCCCTGGCACTATCGAAACATTGTGAGCACATGCACCACGCCCTAGCCTCACAGCAGGAGCTGCAGCCAGGCGAGCCTGAAAAATTGTTTGTTCAAGGGCGGGCAATGAGGCAGGGGACAGTTGCGTCAGCAAGCTACGTGCCCCCTGCCTAGACAGATGGTGCTGCGTGAAGCGCCGAGCTGGAGCGCTGGCCGCAGTACCGCGGGCGGCTGCTGGTGGACGGCGCGGGCCGCGCGCACGTGCGCCTGCCGACGCTGCCGTACTTCCTCTTTTGGCTCGCATTCTACGTGCTGCGCAGCGGGCAGGCGGCCGCCGAGCCCGCGCGCGCGCGCGGCGGCCGCTACCTGGCGCCCTCGCTCGGCGCGGTCAAGAAGGCGCGCGCCGCGCCGCCCGGCCCGCTCTCGCGCCCGTGCTGCCGGCCTGCCCACGCGTGCGCGCCAAGGGGCGCGGCGCGTGCATGTGTCAACGGTTTCAGGGCATTGCCAATGCGCAGAGCGGCAGCGCGGCGGGAATCCGTGGCTGTCCCACCGACGTGCTGCCCTGGCCGGCCGGTCACCGGTCCAGGGACCTGCGCATGACGGACAGTGCGTCCAGTGCCCTAACCCTACCCTAACACCAGCACCGCCGGGAGCAGGCCAGCCTGTCGCTTGCCCAGCCTGAGCGGGGTCGGGGGCGCGCAGACGCTGCGCCTGACGCGCGGCGCGGGCCACATGGAGGGGCACCCCTACCTGCGCCTGCTGCGCCGCTACCTGGAGCACTTCCTGCCGCGCCCGCGCGCGGACGCGCCCACCGCCAACGGTGCCCCCCCCCCCCCCCCCCCTTTTCGCGCGCCAATACAGTGCGGCGGCACCGCGACCCAGGGCGGGGTCTCTGCCGAGGGTGTAGACTGCGCGCGCGTTGGCCACGCATTCCGCCCTGTCCCAGCCGGCCTGACGACTGGCAAAGGCCGGCGGCGGGCGGCCCTTGTCGCGCTGGGCCGTTCCGCATGGAGCGCTTCGCGCGTGTGCTGACCGCAGCGCTTGCTGTGGCTGCGGTGCTCATGCATGTGCCTCGCCTGCAGCAGGGAGGCCCAGCGCTCCCAGCGACCTGCATCGAGGCCCTTGCGCATGGCCAGCACGCCGCGCCGTTCCTGTGACTGGAGGTTGGCAGCAAGGCTTGGCAGTGAGGCTAGGCGCACATATGCGGCTGCGAAGCACCGCTCGCGCCCGGCGCGCGCGTGCAGTGGCCTCATGCGGCCGGTCTCACGCAGCACCAGCCGTGCGCTGGGGAGCGCGGGCTCGCCCTCCGGCGTGTGCGGCGCTGCCCTCACGGGCGAGGCGCGGCGGGCGCAGGCAGCGGAGGCGTGGCCGCGGGGGCGGGCGGCAAGCGGGCGTCGGCGCGGAGTGGCCACCCTGACGCGGCGCGCGGCCAGGCGCGCTGCCCGCCGCGCTGCACGCGTGCCAGCTGTGCTCGAGCGGGCTTTGGCCGGTGGGCTGCTGTGGTGGGGGCGCGAATAGGTCAGTAAGAGGTCGGTAAGGAGCTGCCCAGCTACAGTGCGGGCCATGCGTACGAGCCTGTGCACGCAAGGCTTGTGGGCGTGTCGGCGCTCCGGCTGCGAGCACTGCAGCCGTTGGTGGCCTGGCCACTTGTCAGAACCGCGGCTCTCAGCGCGGCCAGACCGCTGGGCTTTAGTTTTAGGTTCAACGTGCCGCTGCTGCCAGGTGCTGTTGGCGGCGCTCTCCGAGTTCTGGCTGAGCGATGGGGATGAGCCGCTGCCGGACGCGGTGGCGTTGGCCGGGGCGGCGGAGCATTCGCCGGACAAGTGGGGCGCCGGCGACGCCGCCGCGCCGCTGCGGCGCGCCCCGGCTGCAGCGCCCGGCGGGCCGTCCAGAGGGGCCTGCTGCTGTTTTGCAGCTTCGTCTGGGAACTTGCGCAGTGGCTCGTTCGCCTCTGCTGGAGAGGCCGCAGCGGCGTGACGGCGCCGCTGCTGCTGCGAGGTCGGCGGGGGTGTGCGTGGACCGAGGTGCCTCCACATGCCCGCGCTCAGAGCCCGCTGTGCGCCCAGCTCGGCTGCAAGCGGGCGCTTGGCGGCCTGGAGGCGTGCGCAGGCGGCGCCCGCGCGCTGTGCACCTCTGGGCGGGGAGCGGAGCGCTGGAGCAGCATCACCGTCACGCCTTCAGGGGCTGGAGTATGTAGGGTACCAAACTTAATGTACCGTACCTTACCCTACCTACCCTACCCTACACTACCCTGGCGCGCGCAGGGCGATCACCTACGAGGCGCCCGGCAGCGACCTGGTGGAGGCGCTGATGGTGCTCGCGCGCTACACGGTCGCCGTGGAGGACCCGGGCGACGCCGGCGCGCCGCTCAAGCCCGCGCTGGCCGGCGGCGCCGCCTGGCTGCCGCCGAGCCTGCCGGTGCGGCCGCGGCTGGGCGCGGTGCCGGCACCCGCGCGGCTGGGCGCCGCTGGCTCGCCGGCTGCGCAGGCGTTTGCCGCGCGGCTGTACCGCTTCCTGGCGCGCGCGCTGCAGCAGTGGCCCGAGCAGCGCAGCCTGCGGCCCATCGTCAGCCTCTGGCACGCTCCCACTGGCCCAGACGCGCGCCTCCACACATGCCAGCGTCGCGGGGCCCTGCCACGGAGCCTCCCCCTGCCTGCGCCCTGGTGGCTGACGACGGCGGCGGGCGCTCACGGGCCGAGCTGTGTTTCCAGCGCTGTTTTGATGCGGCGCTCCAGGCTGTGCGACCCAGGCGCGCTGACCGCGCCACGCGCCCTGCGCGCAGGTGCGCCTACCTGGCGCCCTGGTGGCCGCCGCCGGCGGCGGGCGCGGGCGACGCGGGCGCGACCGGCTGGGCGGCCGCGCCGTCGGCTGGCGCGGGCGGCGGCGACCGCCTGACGCGCGAGCTGCAGCACGTCACCGGCCTGGTGCACCAGGCGCTGGGCGACGGCCACGCCGGCTTCAGGCGCGCGCCCGCCGCGCCGGAGGGGCATGGGGCATGGGGCGCTTGCCAGGTGCCCAAGACCGCTCACGCATTCCGGCGTCCCACTGCCATGGCGCAGCGCGACTCCTGTCAGGACAGCGGGACTGTTTTGTGAGACATGAAGTCCTACTGCACGGGCGCGCCACCATGGCCTGGCGCACCGGGCGCTCCGCGGGCGCCACGGCGCACCCAGCCGCGCCCGCTCGCAGCAGCTCGCCCCTGCAAAGCCGCGCTCCAGGCCGCCGTGCAAGTGCAGGACGCCCGGGCCCCTTCGCCAGCCGGCGGCCCGGCGGTGCGCTGCTGTTCAGCCTGGCGCGGCCGCCGCCGCGCAGGGGGGGCGAGGAGACGGTGGCGGGGCGGTACGGGCGCGAGTGGCAGGCGCACGTGCTGGCCAACCTGCCGTTCTACGAGCTGCTGCCGCCGCGGTTCCTGGCGCTCATGCGCGCGCGCGTGTCCAGCCAGGGCGACGCCGCGCTGGCGGACGTGCTGAAGGTGCGCTGCGCCGCACCGCGCCGCGCGGGCCGCTCCGCAGCCGCCCGGCGGCGGCGCGCGCGCGGGGAGAGGGGGTAGGCTGGCGAGCGCGCGCGTGACGCGGCGCGCAGAAGCGGCTGGGCGGCCGCTCAGCGCGAGGGCGGCATGCACCCTGCGCCTTGGCGGCAGCCTGGTGAGGGTTAGGGCACGCTTGCCTGAACCTCGCACGTTTGCAGACTGGTTTTGCCTGACGGCCGGGCGCCGCTTGGCAGGTGCTCACAATCTTCCGGGCGGCGCCCGAGCTGTGCGACCTGCTGGCGGGCGTGGAGGCGGGCTACGCCGCGTTCCTCGCGCACCCGGGTCGCCGGCCGGAGGGCCCGCACGCGGAGCTGCTGCCCTTCCTGGCCGACCAGGCGGCGGAGTGGGAGGCGGCCGCGGCCGCGCGCTGCGCCAGCGCGCCCGCGCCCGCGGCGCGGCCCCCGCCGCACGCCCCGCACGCGCCCTCCGGCCTGCCCGGCGGACGCTGCGCGCGGCGGCTGCTTTGCATGCAGAAGCCCATGCAGGGTCCTGGTATGAAGGTCGTCTGGCGGCCTGCCGTGTGCAGGCAAGCGCCTGCGCTGCGGCCGCCGGAGTGCGGATTGGAGCGCGGCGCGGCGCGGGCGAGCGAGGTGCTCGCGGCTGCCCAGCGCGCCGCGCGCGAGGAGCTGTCTCAGCACACCAGCGCGACAAATCCCAGCGCGACAAAGTCCTTCCTTGGGAAGCGCTATGAGCCGCTGCGCCTGCTGCGCGCAGGCGGCGCCTGCGCTGCGGCTGCTGCAGCCCGGGCCGGAGGGCAGCGCGGCGCGCGCGCGCGAGGTGCTCGCGGCCGCGCGGGGCGCCGTGCGCGAGGAGCTGCTCAGCCAGGCGGCCGCCGCCGCCGCCGCCGTGCTGCCCATGGGCGACCTGGGCGACGACGCCGCGCCGGCCGAGGCGCCCGCGCCCGCCGAGCCCGCCGAGCACGTGCAGGCGCGCCGGGGCCCGCGGCCGCCCAGCGTCTGTTGCTGCCAGCAGTGACAGCGGGCTTGCAGGACGCTACATGGAGGTCCAAACGCAGAGGCGTTGACGGGGGGAAGGAAAAGTATGCGAGGCAGCACAGGTCACCCCATCGCCACCCTGTCCCGTCACAAGCAATGACGCGGCGCGGCACGACGAGGGTAACAGGGTATCCATGCGTCCTGGCACGCCGGGCGCCGCGCAGGGCCTGCGCAGCGGCACCTGGCGCGACGTGGCGTACAAGGGCGACTGGATGCGCCGCCCGATTGCCAGCAACGAGGTCGCCTGGCTCGTGCGCCTGCTGCTGCCGGCCTCCGACGCGCTCAACCGCGCGCTGGGCCTCGGCGCGCCGCTGACCGAGGACGAGCCCGCGCCGCCGGCCAGTCAGCCCTTTGCGGTGCGCATGGGGCGCCCTGTTTGGTGAGCGTGCTGCATGGGCATGCGATTGCGGCCCCTGGTGATGGGAGCACCCGATGCATCGTGCAGCCCTTGCCGTCCTATGAGGCGGTGCATGGCTGGCACATTGGCCTGAGTGAATTTTAACCTCGCCTTGCCGTATTTGGCGAGCTCTGTGCATGCAGGGTGCATGCAGCAGGCTGCGGGCTCGCTCAGCCATCAACCGACCGATCCCTCCGCCCCCAACACCGCCTGCACACCGCGCATGCAAGCATGCCGCCAGGCTGGCCGGCTGCGTGCGCCGCGGCAGAGGGCGCTGTACGAGGCGCGCAAGCGCGGCTGGCGCGCGGACCTGCGCTTCCTGGCGGAGGTGCAGCTGCTCGTGTGCGCGCCGCTGGCGCTCGCGCTGCTCTGGCTGCTCGCGTCCGGCGCCGTGCTGGTGTGGCGCGTGGCGAGCGAGCCGTACGACCCGTATGCGCTGGTCGCGCAGCCCTGACGAGGGTTGGAGGGTCGGCGCGGGGGCGTGCAGGGCCCGAGAGCGGCAGCTGCCTATTTGCAGCGAGGCCGGGCAGTGGGACGCGGCGGGGCGGCGGACTCGCACTGCGCGGCTCGCAGTGCGAGCGCTGGCAGCCTGTAGGCTGTCGAGCAGGGCGGCTTACCCAATAGCACTCTGTTGCCGAGCTCCTGCATTGGAGCCTCCATGCATTGCGGGGCCTTGTAACATGCACCCGAGAGCCGGCGAAGTACCTCATTCTGCAGCAGAATCATGAAGAGGTGAGTAGGGTAGGGCTGACAGACTGCCACCTCTCTGCCACAGAAAGCGCGGCCTGGCTCCAGATTCTCCTGCCGCGACCCCACCCCCGCCCTTCAGGCCCAGCTCCGGTGCTGCAGCGCGGCCGCAGGACAGCCAGGATGGCAGACAGTGTCGAGGACGTCAAGAAGATGAAGGTCCAGGTGCGGGGGCGCAGCATGCGGGCCCGGGATCGCGCGCGCCCGCCCCGCGCGCGCCAGGCGCCGAGCTTCTTCTCCCGCCCCTGGCGCGCAGGAGCTGCGCGATGCCCTGGAGGCGCGCGGCCTGGACACCTCCGGGCTGAAGGCGGCGCTGGTGGAGCGCCTGGAGGCCGCGATGGGCGGCGGCGCCGGCGCCGGCGCCGGCGACGGCGCGGCCGCGGAGGAGCCGGCCGCGGCGGCTGCGGAGGGGGCCGCGCCCGGCGAGGAGATCGCCATGGCCGCCGAGCCCGCGGAGGAGCCCGCGGAGGAGACCGCGGAGGAGTTTGCGCTGGAGCCTGCGGCGGAGCTCGCCGCGGAGCCTGCGGCGGAGCTCGCGGCGGAGCCCGCGGCGGGCGCGGATGCGGAGGAAGTGCCCGCCGACGCGGCGGCAGAGGACGCTGTCCCAGAGGTGGGCGCCCCTGCAGCTGATGAGCGGCTGGACAGTTCCTGATCCGCAGCGTGAGAGGCCTGAGGCCGAGCCGGTGTCGGGAAAGAGTCGTTGCTTCGTGGTAGGGCAGGCCAGGACCAACTCCGCTTTTTTGCTCGAGCTGTCTCTGAGCACTTGCCCCCACAGCGGTGGAGCCTCACAGCAGGTATGGCGGGTGTTCAGGCTGAGGAGGCCTTCACGGAGGCGCCCGGCGCGGATGCGAGCGTGGAGGCGCACTTTGAGCCGCCGGCGTCAGAGATGGCCGCGCCGGCGGAGGCGGCAGAGCCGGCGGCTGCGGCGGCGGCCGAGCCGGCCGCCGTCAACAACAACAAGCGCAAGGCGGAGGAGGCGGGCGAGACCGAGGAGGAGCAGATGCGCAAGCGCGCCAGCTTCAATGGCCCCGCCGAGGATGCCGCGCCTGCCGAGGCAGCCAACGGGGTGCGCGCGATGCCGTGCCGTGCGCGGCGTGCCAGAATGCAGCGCCTGGCTGGCCCGGGTGTTGCTGACTTGGGCTGCGATGCCTCGGGCGCAGGCGACCCGGCAGACCGGCTTCTCGGACGCCCCGCCGGCCGGGGGCTACCAGCTGTTCGGCCAGGCCGCGCCCGCGGCCGCGGAGGCGGCGCCCGCGGCGCAGGCGACGCCCGGGATGCAGGCCAGCTCGGCCGGGTTCACGGACGCGGTGGACATCCCGGCCGGCATGGTGGGCAAGCTGATCGGCAAGGGCGGCGAGACGATCAAGCAGCTGCAGTACTCGACGCAGACCAAGATCCAGATTGACCACATGACATCGGGCGACATCAAGAAGGTGTCCATCACTGGCTCCACCGCGGAGCTGGTGGAGGCGGCCAAGGCGCAGGTGATGGCCGTCGTCACCGGCGACGACCGCGGCGGCGAGGCGCAGAGCACGGTGGACTGCCCGCAGGGCATCGTGGGCCGCATCATTGGCCGCGGCGGCGAGACCATCCGCGCGCTGCAGCAGGCCAGCCAGGCGCACATCGTGGTGGACCAGAACTACCCGGAGGGGCAGCCGCGCCGCGTCAATATCTCCGGCCGCCCCGACGCCGTGGACCGCGCCAGCAAGATGATCACCGAGCTGATCGCCGGCGAGCCGGGCAGCGCGCAGGCCATCATCCAGAAGGCGCGCCCGGGGGGTGCACGGGCGCGCGGGTCCCGGTCTGCATAGGAGCTGCAGCGCGGGGCTGTGCCTGCTCATCCTCGCTGGGTGCTCTCCGGCTGGTCCTGCACGTACTTGCTGGTCTATGCAAGGACAAGGGTGCAGGGACGCTGGGGAACACAGTGTGTGAGAGCGTGCGCACCCAGCCTGCGGTGCGGTCCCCATTGCGCTCACGCTGAGGCCGGCGCGGCCGGGCGCGCAGTATGGCGCGGGCATCACGCGCGAGCTGGCGTGCCCCAAGTCGATGGTCGGGCGCGTGATTGGCAAGGGCGGCGAGACGATCAAGGCGCTGCAGAAGAACTTTGGTGCCAACATCCAGATCGACCAGTCGACCGAGCCGATGAAGGTTACCGTGTCCGGGCAGCCGCACTCGGTCGACATGGCGCTGGGCGCCGTGCAGGAGATCATCAGCGGCGGCTCGCCCTACCTGGGCCCCGGCTCCGGCGGCTTTGGTGCGCGCCCGCGGCTTGCCGCGCCGTGCCTGCCTCTGTGTGCGTGTCCTGTCGTGCTTATCATGCTGCGGGCACGCTTGCCGACTACGCTCCAACACCTCTGTGCGCCTGTTGTTTGGCGAGTGGGGCGACGCTGTGCCCCACGCGGAGCAAGGTATGCCTGCTGCGCTTCCTTTGACCGCGCGTGCCCGCCGCGCGCAGACGGCAGCCGCGGCGGCGGTGGCGGCGGTGGCTTTGGCGGCGGCGGCCAGCCGGGCTACGGCGCGCCGCAGTACCCGCCCGCGGCCGGCGGGTTCGGCTACGGCGGCTTCCCTGCGCAGGCGGCCGGCCCGGCCGCGTACGGCTACGGTGCGTACGGCGGCTACGCGCAGCCGTACGCCGCGCCGCAGGCCGCGTACGGCGGCTACGGGGCCGGCTACGGCGCGCCGGACCCGTACGCGGCCGCGGCCGCGGGCGCGTACGGCGGCTACGGCGGCGCCGCAGTCGGCGGCGCGGCGGTCGGTGGCGGCGGCGGCGGCGGCGGCACGTGGCAGGAGCTGCACGACACCGAGGGCCGGCCGTACTACTACAACACGCAGACGGGCGTCAGCCAGTGGGAGAAGCCGGCCGACATGGTCTAGCGTGGGGCTGGCCGCCGGGAGGGAGCGGCGCCAGGCCCTGGCGGGTAGAGCGCCGCGCACGGGCAGGCGCTGGTGGGGCGCGCATAGCCGCGCGCGCGCCAGGGACAGGCTCTGCGGCGCAGGCCCGCCAGGCGCCGCGGTTGCGCGGTGATGGGGCGCGGGGGTTGTGCTCGCTGCGGGGGCCGCGGGTTGGAGGGAGTGCGGCGCCAGCAGTTGGATGGCGTGCGGGCCAGCTGCAGGGCGCAAGCCGCCGCACGCGCTGGACACGCGGCGCGGGTGTGCTGCCGCGGGGCAGCTGCGGGCGTCAGCTGGGGACTGCGCAGCCGGAGCAGCGACGCGAGGATGAGGCGTGGGGCTTCGGCCGCCGGGGCTGGTTCGGCGGGGAGCGCGGCGTGGCGTCGGCGCGGCGCGGGGCGCGGGCGGACCTGCGCGGAGCGATGCGGGTGGGCTGGCGCCAGCCCGCCCTGTGCCTGCCCTGGACCCTGCGCGTCGCCTGCCGTGGAGCCCTGCCCCGCGCCTGCCGTGGACTCGCGCGTGCTTGCGCGCGCATGCTGCCTGCTGCCGTGCCTGCTGCATGCCTGCTGCGCGCTGCTGCACACTGTGGATGCGCTGGCGCGCGCGCGCGGAGGAGCCGCTTGGCATCGGGGGTCGGGGTGCTTGGGGTCGGGTGGGTGACCTAAGGTGGGGTATGTTCAGGCGTGGGCGGGTCGCGCATGGCTCAGCTCGGCTCTGTGTGGGGCTGTTGGGGTGGCTGCATGTCCGCCTGCATGCTGCAGACTGCATGCCAGCGTTAGCTTTTGTGCAAGTCGCTGCGCCAGCACGCGCGGCGGCCCGCCCGCCTCCGGTGCGGAGGAGCGCAAAGCTGGGTCGCTCGCAACAGGTGGCCGCGGCGGCCGGCGCCGCCGCAAGTCGCTGTCAGCCAGCCCCCCGCAGGCCGCAGGGGCCGGGCAGCAGCCACGCACGACGCGACGGACGACGCTGGTAGGGGGCCTTCACCATTGTGCGTCGCCTGCACTCTCTGCTGCAGGGGTGCTGCATGCTGCGCTGCCGTGGTGCCGTGCCTGGCTGGTGGCGATTTGCTTGGTGCTGCAGTGCCGTCGTGCATGCATGCCCTGCGATGGGAGGAGCCAGGGCTGCCCCTGGGGAGCATGCCTGCCTTGCAAGCTGTTCTCGTCGCTCTTGGTGGCCAAACTGCGAACCAGGCACGGCTGCGGCTGGGCCTACGCTACAGCAGTGCAACAGCGCACCAGGGCGGCGGCCCTCCCACCGCAGCCAAGGTGCAGACTGGCTTGCTGCAATCATGATGTATTTGAGTGGCATGGCCTAGCTGGTGCAGGGAAAGGGGGGGCGGCGTGCTTGGGCTGGTTGACCTGCTGCATGATAGTCCTGAGAAATCGATCAGCCAGTGCTGTCCGGCTGTACCTGAGTTGAAAGCATGCTGGCTGCCTGCGCTAGTGAGCACTGTCACCCTCCATCGCACTGGATGTTGCATGCCAGCTGTGCATCCTGTGCGACCTGCGTCAAACACACGAGCTCCCAGGTGGTATCCAGGGGAGAGTGCAGGTCAGGCATTCGGCGTGGGGCCAGCGAGAGGCAGGTGTGCCCGCGCGCTTGGCAGACCTCTTGCCATACAATGAGGCTGCACAAAGCTCTGTGGCAGGTGCTGCCGATGGTCTTGGCAGTGGCAGGCGTGCCTTGGCAGCCGTGCACGCTCTGTTCCAGCTTGTTCAGGGGGGTGACGTGTCAGTGCGAGCGTGGCCCGTTGCCAGGGGTACCCCAAAAAAGTATGTGCACAAGCGACATGCAGGGGTGTGCTTTGATGCTGTGGTATTTGCGTGAGACAGAGCGTCAGTTCTGGTCCCTGTAAAATTTCGTTGGAAGATTTCGCCCTGCTTGCAAGTGCATGACACCTGCCCTAACCTGCGAATACCCTGTGGAGGTTGTTCTCCAAGTCCAGGAATGGCTGCATAACAGCGCAGCAGAGCAGAGAGCGCAGCTGCAGCAGAGCTTGCCGGCAGGCCGCACAGCTTGAAGGTGACCGGGTTTGACACAGAGCCGGCATGTCGCACTCGGAATCGCCTGCAAACAATGCAGTAGGTCCACCCCAAAACCCGCTGATGGCCACCGTCAGCAGGTTCAGGGAACTTGTCGGCAGCGCTTTCAAGGAGGTATGTCACCCACTCCCACTTTTCAAATTCGCAACGGGGCCCTGATGTGCAAAGTCTTGTCCAGTGCTCTGTGCTACCTGCGGCTGACCTTTTGGCTGGCATGTCTATTATAGATAGAGCGTTCGTTGTGCATGTGCAGGCTACTGTTGGCCTGTGTCAGGGAGCACTTGTGACGCCTGTGTTGTCTGCCGCTTGCGCAGAGGAAACCCTGGTCGGAGCTGTTTGACAGGACAGCGTTCTCGCGGCCTGCAAACCTGGCGGAGGTGAGCGCTTTGCGCTGCGCAGAGTCCTGCGCACAGCTTGAAACACGTCCGGTGGCTCCGGGATTTGGGGCTGTCAAGCCCCGCTGCAGCTGTCTTGCGTTCCAGCCTTTGCAGCTTGCTAACGGTGTGCAAGATCTGTTCAGCGTGCAGCACAGTGCTGTGCGGTAGCTGCCATCATGTGCTGAGAAGCTGCATGCGGCCCGCCTTATGCCCCTATATATATATATCGACACTCTGCACGTGCACGCGCGCAGGCCACGCAGCGTGTGCGGAAGAACGCTGCGTATTTCCGCATTAACTACCTCATCATAATGCTCTGCGTGACCTTCATCACGCTCCTGGTCAACCCAAGCTCGCTGATCGTGCTGGGCTTCTTGACGGCCGGGTGGTCCTACCTGTTTGTCGTGCGCACGTCGCCGATCGTCATTGGCGGCAGGACTTTCAGGTGCGTCTGGCGCCGCGCTTCACTAGCTGCAGCACTGTCTTCCACTTTTCTGCTGTAAACCACCTAGTTCATACTATTTTGCTGTGCACTGCACACACAGGCGCCTGCAGCTTGAACCAGCGCCGTGTTGGTCCGTGCTGGTCTGGCGCGCTCTCCTGAGGCCCGGTCAGCTAACGATCAGGCGGCTCGCCTCCGCAGCGACCAGGAGAAGCTGATTGCGGCGTCAGGGGTGTCCGTGCTGGTGGTCTTCTTTCTGACCAGGTGCGCCGCCTCGTGCATGCTGCCTCGAGCCGCTCGCTCGCGTCTGCAGGGATGCACCATATGCTGATATGGTTGACGCATGCTCGGCTTCCTGTCTGGCTTGGGACAGGGCCGTTAAGGCACATGGGCTGTTTCCCCTGCAAAGATGAGCCAGATAAGCAGTCTGCCTGGAGAGGCCCTGCGTTGGACATAAAGCTCCCACCGCCTGCGCCTGAGCAGACTACCGGGCGGGCGTGCACCACGTGAGGTTACGCGGCAGCGCCTGACACTTGATGAGCGCGCGCGCGCAGCATCGGCGTGGTGCTGGCCACCGCGCTGGGGATCAGCGTGGCCGCGGTCGCAGTGCACGGCTCGCTGCGCACGCCCGATGACCTGTTCACTGATGAGCTCGAGGTGCGCGCGCGGCTCACCCCTGACCAGGGTAGCCTAGGGCCCACCATGTCAGCGCCAGGAAAGCGTTGGCAAGCATGGTAGGGCGGGAGGTGCGACCCTAATTTTCCCATATGACCTGAGCCATGGCAGAGGCCATGGGGCAAGGCTGCGATTTGTACGCTGTATGGGGGGCGCTCCCACTTCACGTGCGCCTCTGCACGGGGTGCTTATGGGCCCCCTCCAACACTGACGGGGCCCACATCAAGTGGTGGCTTTGGCAGCAGTTGCTGCTGTGAGCCGTGCCAAGGGTGCTGACATGGCTAGCAGCGCCTGTCCAGCTGCGCGCTGCTGGGGTAGGCCGCAAGAGGGCAGTGTGTTCATGCCGTGGCAGTGGGCGTAAACGGCAGTGGGCGTAACAATGACGTGCTGGCCGTGCCTCCAGCCACATGCATTGTGCGTCGTAGTGGGTGTGCGCCGCATGCCATGCAGGGCCAGCAGCCCCTTGACACTACATGCGCAGCTTGCCTGGACGCCTGCGCTTGTTGTGGGCTTGCCGGAAAGCCCTGGCCGTCTGGCGAGGCAGCGAGTGAGGCAACAGCGCGCTATGCATGTGCGAGGGAGAGTGTGAGCCGCCAGCCCTGCGTACCGCAGCATTGAGTGGATCTCGCCTGTTCCGACGTGTGTCAAAGTGTGTCACATGGTCATTGCCCGTGCCGGCTGGTGAGGCACCTGCGCGCGGCGTTGCGCAGGGCCAGCAGCCCGGCCTGCTAGAGTTTGTGACCGCGCCGCTCACGGCCATTCCTGGGCCGTCGCCCACCCAGCCGCCGATCGCAGCGGCGGTGTAGGAGCGGCGCGCGCTCCTACCGGGTGAGGCCGCGTGCCACCTCGGGCCCGGGCATGGGTGGGGCAGCTGTGCGCATCCAGACCTAGCCTGGTGGCGGCGGGAAGGCGGCAGCGAGCGCGCGTCCGCGCCGCGCCTGGCGCAAGCACTGGCGCTGGCGGGTCACGAAATGGGCCTAGCGCGCAGGGGCCGAACGGCGGGCTGCTGGGCCTGTTCAACCCGCCCCGCCCGAACAGCGGCCACAACGCCGTCTGAGCGGCCGGGAGGAGTGGCGCTGCCTGCGGCCGCTGCGCGCGCGCGCGCGGCCTGCCCTGCGCGCCGGCCGGGGCGCGCGCCCAGCACAGTGCCGCTGGGCTGCGGGGTTGCGTGCGCGGACCGCGCCGCGTACATGCGGCATGCATGCCGCCTGAGGGGCCGTGTCTGTCGGCGAGGGGGGCCGCCGGTGGGTTGCAACCGTCAGCGGACACGATGCATGCGCTGCGGGCCCGGCTGGACAGGCGCGGCAGGCCGAGACGCGGCTGATCGCTATGAAACCAGGCGCAACACCTGGAGCGGGTGCAGCACGAAAGGGCGGCGGCGATCGCTGCGCCTGCGCTTGCCCGGGGCACAGTCATGGGGCGCGCTGGCGAGGCTGAGTGCGTTCAAGTGGGAATGCGCTGGTGTTTGCGCTCCCGTCCGGGACATGGCGGCGTGCGAGGATTCCAGCCTGTGGCGCACGCGAGGGTCCCCGTGCCTGTGCCCCATCTGGCAGGCCTGGGGTGTAGCATGCACTGGCAGGCTTCCTGCATCCCCTTGCGCTGTATGCAGAGCACCCTACACTGGGACGCAATGCGCCCGACCTGAGCACAGCGCATGTCATCTGTGTCATGAGCGGGCTTACCCGCGAGCACTCGTGTGCAGCGCCTTTCAAGCTGCGCCTGTCTGTGCGACGCTCCATCCCATGTGGAGGAGGCGCAATTGGGCTGAATATCAGAGTGGGTGTCATCGCGTCAGAGTGGGATGTCGCCGCATCAGGATAACGCCGCTGTGATTCATGCATGCGCACAGCAAGGTGTCAGCTGTGCTTTGTGCTGCTGGTATGCCCTGGCCATGTGTACGTCACCAGTCCTGAGAGCAAGGTCATGTGCTTTCCGTGAGCATTCCAGCGCTCCAGTGCTCGCAAGTTGTCCTGTAACATTGCTCAGTACAAGGTGTGTACAAGGTGCCCAGCACGCACACCAGGCAGTCCTTCCTACGCTCCTCAGCAGAAAAAGAGGTCACGCGGAGCGTGCTATGTGAAATGAACAAGTACATTTCAAAGAAACACATACTTCGGAACTGATATAACTTCAACCTGACACCGCGCCCGCATACACAGATGGGTAGGCTTGACCAAAACCTGTGCCCAACCTGCACCAATCAAATATGGGCAGACGTCCTAACCTACCCAAACCCCTTGGCGCGGGCGCCGGAGCCGCCGGCCGCGGCTCGCCGCGCGGCCCGTCGCAGCCTGCCCGGGGCGCGCTCCGCGCTGTCACCCCGGCCGCGCTCGCCATCCGCACCACCCTCAGCGCCCCGCTTGCGCGCATGCGCGCTCACCGTCGCGCCAGGCGCCTCGCCGGCGTCAATGCGCGCCAGCTCCGCGGCCACTGCGTGCTCCACCTGCAGCGCGGCAGCGCACCTTGTGAACCCTCCCCAAGCCCAGCAGAGTTATGCAATGCAAGCAATCAGCCACAGCTCGAGGAGCAGAGGCAGCGGACGCGCGGCGCGAGCGACACTCACGGCCTCCCAAGCCCAGCATGCGGCGCGCCAGCGCCCGCAGCAGGGCGCCCCGGGCGTGCGTCGCGCCAAAAAGCAGGCGGCCCGCCCCGCTGCCGGCACACATACCCTAACGCGCGTGCTGGAGCCGCCGGGCGCACCTGCGGCGTGAGCTCGCGGCCGGACGCGCGCACATGCGCGACGATGTGCGCCGGCCGGTAGCCCAGCACGCGGCCGACCAGCGCCTGGTAGAAGGCCGAGCCGGCGACCAGCGCCGACTGCGCGCCGAGCGCCGCGAGTGCGGCTGCGCGCGCAGCGCAGCGCGCCGGCGCGGCCGCGTGCACCACCGCCGTGAGGCCCAGGCCCCTGCGGCGGCGGCATGATAGAGATGTTGCGGGCGGCGCTGATGCCCATCAAGGCCTTGCCTGCTGCCAGCAGGTATCCCGTCTGGGGCCCGCCCTGCAGCGTACCCGAGCCCCAACGCCGCACGACCACCGCAAGGTCCGTGTCCTGCTCTGGCACTTACATGCATGCATTGTCAAGCTGCGCTCAACCCCAGGACCCCCGCGCCGCACGGCAGTGCACCGCCCTTACGGCTGACAGGCCTGGCTCGCTGCGGCAAGCGGGGCGCGCCCGGCCGCGCGCGACATGACCACGCCAAACGCCGGGTCGCCCGCCAGCGCCGCCAGCTGCCCGGCCACGAACGGGCGCAGCGCTGGCTGCCGCGCCCGCGGCGTGCCCTGCACAGGCACAACCCTGCATCTCTGCATACATGTTCTTCTTGCACATGCTCTCCATGCAGCACACAACGTGATTCCAACATGAATCCCCAGCTTGGACAGGACCATAGCTGGGGCTTCCCGGGATGCGCTGTCACACATACGCAGCTGCACTTTCTTTCACCCTCTGGGGGAAGGCCGGCGCTCTAAAGCCTGCATGCAGGGCGGCGCGCAGCGCCCCAGCACCACAAGCAGCACATGCACGTCAGTGCCAGCCCGCGGGACATCTTCCAGTTCGGGCGCTGGCGGCGCGCGCTGTCCCGGTTGCCCTGCGTCCGCGCTCCCGGCCGCGCTGCTCGGCACCGGCGGCGGCTGTGCCAGCGCGGCGGGCGCCGGCGGCCGACGCGCGGCCCGGGCGCGGGGCGGCGCGCACCGCCCAGCCGACGTGCAGCTGCGTCATGACGACCTGCCGGCGGCCCGCGCGGAGCGCCACCAGCTCCCCGGCCTCGAGCACCGCCGTGTCCAGCGGCGCCGGCGGCGGGTCCCCAGGCCCTGCGGCCCGCGGCCGCGTGCATGCCAGAGTGCCGCGCGCTGCCGGGGTGCAGGACAAAGGCAGGTGGCCAGCATGCTCTGGATAACAGCGTGCAGCAAGTGTAGGTGCAAGCCTTACATGAAGGGGTGCAGCAAGGGGCGGCCACCCAATGCAGATGCTGACCCTGGCGCGCGCGCCAGGGTGCGCGCTCGCGCACCCGTGCCGTCGCACCACACGCCCGGCACGCGCGCGACGTCGTCGTGCAGCCGGCGCAGCGAGTAGGCGACGCGCGCGCCGCTGACACGCAGGCCGTGCAGGGCGGCCGACGGCGCCGCCGGTTCCAGGGCCTGGGCGGAGGCGGCGGGCGCATGCGCAGGCGTGGCCTGCAAGCCGCGCAGCGCGGCCGCCCACCCCGGGTAGGCCTCGAGCCAGGGCTCGCCAGGGTCGGGGTGCCACCCTGCCGGCGCACGCGCGCCGGTGAGCAGCGCCGGGCCGCCAGCGCGCGCGCCGCGCTGCGTGCGTCCGCTCCGCAGACAGCGGGGGATGCAGAGCTCCCGGGTGCGCAGACGCGCGGTGCTGCGTGCGCCATGGCAAGCGTAGTAATGCGCATGGTTCCCATGTATGCATGATGAAGCCACAAACCCCGAGTCGGCGTGTTCAGCAGCCGGCCTGTACTTGCCTACACGGCAGACCCACCCAGGCCCTTGCTGGGTGCCGGAGCAGGGCATGTCCGCCATTGCGTGGGGCCTCGGGCCGGCCTGCTATTTGTTGGGGGCTGAGCTGCGCCTGCGTAAGCATGCGGCGCGCCTGCATGGTGCAGCACGAAGCGCCCCGGCCCGTCCGCGCGCAGCTCCAAGCGTTCTCCGCAGCAGGCCGCCACCAGGGCCGGCTCTGCAGCCCGCGCCGAGCTGCCGCCGCCGACCGCGCCGCCGCCGCCGCCGTCGGGGTCCGCGCGGGTGCTGGCAGCCCCAGGGGCCTGCCGCCATGACCGGGCCTCTGCGGGGCCTGGAGCCGGTGGCGTGTCCGGCCGCCGCCGCCGCTCGAGCACCTCCAGCCACAGGGCTTGGCCGCCCGCAGCGGCGGCGACCAGCAGGTCCCCGGCTTGCGCGTCGGCCAGCGGCCTATCCACGCCTGCAACCCCCCCGCACAGCCAGAACGTCTGGAGATTGCTGATGACAACGTGTGAGCAGGTGCGCGTCGGCCAGCGGCCTATCATGCCTGCAGCTCACCCCCACCGGCAAAAGCCAGAACGGTTGGTGGCTGCTTCTATGATGACGTGTGAGCAGGTGCGTGAGCAGGAAGACTGATGCAGGCACAGGCGCAGTCCGTGCCTGAGAGCTGTGAGTGCGTGTCGGACGGCCGGAGCGGCTGGCTCGCTGCGTGTGTGGGCGCCGGCGCCACACGCTGCTGTGCTGCCCGCCGCGTCCTGCACATGCACAGGCATTGGCGATGTAAGCTTGCAGCACAGTGTCATACCGGCACTGGGCCTTGGAACGTGGCCACCAGCGCTGAGCTCTCTCTGCACGCTCACCTGCGGGGAGCGGTGTGCGCATGCGACAACAATGCCTTGCCCAGCGGGGTGGTCGCCCCGCCTGCGCTGGCAGCCCACCTCCTTTGCATGATAGGCCTCAACGCTGCACAGAAAAGCAGAGTTTTGGAGTGACTACGCACATCCATCAGGGGAGCAGTTGAGGAGGGCCTTGGAGGGGCGGCCAAGCTACCTCCCAGGAGGCTTCCAGCTACAGGCTGGGGGGCAATAGCAGTCTCTTGTTCTTCCAGCCGGGCTGTGGCCAGTCCTAGCAAGGTCGGGGCTATAAGAAGTTTCTCCGCTGCACCTTGCGCTGCACCAGCCAGGCGCCGCGCCGCACGCTCTGCACAGGGAGCGACCCGGCAGCTGCATATGTACCCATCAGTGTCGCTTGGCGGCGGTGCTCCGCCTAGCGCAGCCGCAGGCAGCTACTACCCCACAGTCGGGCAGGTCGCCGCGCCGCGGGCGGGCGCGGGCGCCAACGGGCCGGGCAGCTATGGCGGGCCGGCCGGCCCGGCGGCGGCGGGGTCGCCCACGCAGAACTTCCCGCTGCTGCGCGTGCAGATTGCGGAGCAGTACCGAACGCTGCCGCCGGTGTGCGCCCGCGAGCACCTCAGCTGGCTCGCTTCCTCGCGACACCTGTGCACAGCGCTGCCTGCCTGCACTGCAGCGTGATGCTTTACAGCGCACTGCGAATGCAGCGCAAGGTGCGTGTATGGTCTGAAGCAGGGCCTGATGGAGTGCGCAGCGGCCCTGCGTGCCGCACGTTGCTGCCAAGAGAGCGCCTTGCAGGTCCTCGCAGCACACTGGTGTGCCATGGCTGACATAGAGCTGACCGTACGGTGGCCGCGCCCCAGGTGCTGATAACGCCAAACCTGGCAGACCAGGTGCCCCGCCAGCAGTTCTCCTTTGACTTCGACGTGGAGCGGGCGCTGGTCTCGGCGGACCAGCGGGCTGGCGACGGCGCGGAGGCGCCGGACGCGTCCTCGGCAGCACAGGCGCGGTTGCTAGGCTCGTTTGTGGCGCGTCTTTCACTGGTGCCTGCCAGTGTGCCCCTTAGCAGTCTCTCAGCACCGCGCCTGCATGACGAAAGGATCTGCCAGAGAAAGAGGCACCGGACGCGTTCTCGGCAGCACAGGCGCGCTTGCTCAGCCTGTCTGTCGCGCATCTTTCCCTGGCGGATCCTTGGTTATGTAGGCGCGGTTCTGGTGGTGCTGCTAAGAGGCACACTGGCAGGGGCAGGGCACCGAGCAGCGCAACGCTCGGTGCACACCTGCACGGTGTAGGACTAGGTGGGCTGCAGCAACAGGAAAGCGTTGGCTCATGAGTTGTGAGCTGAAAGCGGCGTACTGAGAAAGAGGTATGCGGCCGAGCGCGAGCAGGCCGAGCACACAGTGAGGTGCACAGCTGGCGCCTCGAGCTCAAGCATATGTTGCGGCAGCGCGCTCTGCGCGGGAGTGTGAGGCGGTGGAGGACTCCCGCGCGCAGAAGCGAGATACCAGCCATGCGCTGAACACACACACTGCCACTGCTGCCCCTGCGCTGACGGCAGCGCGGCGCGCGCGCAGGTGGAGGACCCATGGGCGCCCGCGCTGGCGCAGGCGGCGGAGCGCGGGGCCGCGCGCGAGGAGGCCGCAATGGCACTCGCCGTCCTGGGCACGGCCGCCGCGCAGGAGAAGGTGCGGGGCGGGCCCGGCAGGGGAGGGTAAGCGACGCAGGGAGGCAGCGCATTTCAGCTTTTCAGAGAGCGGCCCAGCGTATCTGGATGTGATGGTGTTGCGCTCTTGCACGGCGGCTGAGCGTCTGCCGGGCGTATGGCTAGGCATGAAAGGAGAGTCTCGTGCGCAGCAGCGCGCCGGCAGGGACAAGCTTGCAAGGGTGACAGCTATGAGCCGCCATGTGCGGCTGCGCACCGCGATGCTGGGCGGCATGCTGCTCGCCCGCGGGCTGTTAGAACTGAGTCCACTGCAGAGAGGACGAGGTGATGTATGTGAGATGGAAGCATCCCTGCCCGGGGTCTGAGCGTTCTGAAGGTGGGTCCTCGTGGCGGTGTGCACGGTCATCTGACCAAAGCTTGTGTGCGGCGCTACCGTGGATACCACATGGGCGCTCCTCTCAGGTATGCAGATGTTGCGCATGCGCACGCTGGGCTTGGTTCAGCCACTCTAAAGAAGGAATACATGTGTGTGCAGTGTGTGCTGTGTGTGCGCTGACTGTGCGCTGCGCCGCGCCAGGTCGCCGCCTGGTGCGAGAGCTACCGGGCCCTGCGCGCGATGGGCTTTGGCCCCGCGGCGGCTGGCGGCGCGCTGACGCTGCACTCGGACAGCCTGGCCGACGCAACCGAGGCCTGCCTGTCCGCGCAGTAAGCAGTAGGTGACTGAATGGAATGCCTATTGAGGCTGTACAGCTGTCTGCTGCAGCGCTGTGCGCCCGTCAGCCTGTCTGCATCAGCAATAGAGGAGGAGCTCTGCCCTGCCTTCCCGCATCCCCGCCGCGCAGCGTCTCACACGGCAGCTGCTGCGGGCCAGCGGCACGAATGAAGCTGATCGTGCAAGTAGACGGGCTTGCTGTCTCTCATTGCTGCGCCCTGCGCGTCACCGTCGCGTCCTGTAATTTGTGAGCGCCGGGTGTCGTCCACCTGCGTGCCTGCGCTCAAGGCTGGACCGGACAGGAAGCCAATGCACAGCGCTGCGTGCAGCTACAGTCGGGCGCGCACAGTGCCGCCCTCTGGTTCCCTTCGCCTGCAGTCACCCGGTGCGCATGCGTCTGCGGCAGCAGGCCGCGCCGCGCCGGCCGCGACCACGCCGGCGTCCCTGAGCGCCGCCACCAGCGAGTCCACGTCCGCCTCCGAGTGCGCGGCCGACAGGCTGATCCGCAGCCTGCGCCCGCAGCATGCAGACTGATTCAGACAGAACGCAACAGGCATAAGGCTTCACCGCAGCACAGCCATCCATGCAACCTGAACCTGCGAGTCCGCGGTGCGGCGGGCCAGCTGCAAGCCTGCATATTGCTAGATAGACCCCCATTAGAAGGAGAACCACCATCATGGCAGGATGAAGGCGCTATGCGCCGCAGTCGCACACAGCACACACGGCTGTGCCGCCGGCGGGCATGCCTGGAAGTGCCCGCGGCGACGGTGGGCGGGCGGATGGCGGGCACGTGGAAGCCGCGCGCGAGCAGCGCGGCGGACGCGGCCAGCGCGTCGGCCTCCCGCCCGATCACTAGCGGCACGATGGGGCTGGCCGCCGCCACGCCTAGGCCCGCGCCCAGCCGCGCGACCAGCCGCCACAGGTGCCGCCGGCGGCCCGGGTCCTGGCAAGGTCAGGGTTAGGGTTAGCCCATGCGACCAGCCGCCACAGGTCCCGCCGCCGGCCCGGGTCCTGGCAGCCACCATGCAGGCTGTGTTCAGACAGGCGCTGATGACCCAAGCGCGCATGTTGGCTGAGGCAGCGGGCACATCGACCTCGCGCTCGGCAGCGAGCGGCAGGAGCCGGGGTGGCTCCGCCATAACCTACTTCGCGCCTCGCCGCGCCCCTGGCAGCCACCAGTAATGCTGCCTGCACAGTCTTCTGCCGGGCGCCGGCGGCGCGGGGAGGACGTGTTCTGTGTCCCTAGGAGGTCCCAGGATGCCTGAAACCAGCCTTGGCACCTAGCACGCCATCAGCTGAAGGCCTAGACATTTGACACTGGACAGACACTCAGGGCAACCAGATAGCGCCTGTCGCCCGCCCTCATGGTGTACAGCGTGGCCCAACGATGGCTGGTTCACTACTAGAGCAGAATTGCCAGAAAAATGCTCGTGCAGGGCGCCCGCCTCGGCGGCGACGCGCAGCGCGGCGGACGCGGCCGCGACCACCGGCGCCGGCAGCGCCGTCGAGAAGACGCCCGGCCGGCCGCGCGTGACGAGCAGCGCGCGCAGATCTGCGCGGCAGGCGACAAAGCCGCCGTGCGCGCCGGCCGCCTTGCTGAGCGTGCCGATGTGCACGTCCACCTGGTCCGCCACACCGGCCGCCTCCGCCGCGCCGCCGCCGCTGCGCGCGGCCACCGAGGCGTCGTTCGCCGACACACGCGGTGTGGTCTGGCATACATGGACGAGGTCGGTCTGGAATGGGGATGGGAATGGGAAAGATTCATGGGTCAAACATATAGTCCTGACCATGCCAGCCACCAGCTTCGCCTGGTCTGCAGCGCCCGCCGCCGCCGCCGCGCCCCCTGAGCAAGCGCCTGTCAGCAGTCATGCCGCCCGCGTAGCATGCAGATGACCATGGCCTGGGACGCGCACTGCTTGCCGCAGACCAGGGTCGCGTGCGCCTCGTCGATAGCCAGCAGGAAGCCGTGCCGTAGGCGCAGCTCCGCCAGGCCCGGCAGGTCCGCAAAGTCGCCTGCCGGCCATGCAGCTGCCAGCCTTGGCGAGCGAGCAAACTCGAAAGCAAGCTGCGGGGTCGGTGAGGCGCAGCATGTGCCGCGCGGCAAGGGCTGCTGCGAGCGCTGCTCCCGTGACAAGAACTCAAACTAGGTTGATGCAGTGCTTTGGAAGCTTGACGAGACTGACAAGGGAATGTGCGCCTGCGTCCCCGCTGCCCGACATGCGCGACGAGCTGCGAGGCAGCGGGCCGGGGCCGTGCAGCCGGCGCGCTGCGGCGCGGCCGGGCGCGCGCCGTCCATGCTGAAGAGGCTGTCGGTAATGACCAGGCGCCGGCGGCCGGGCGGGCAGGCCACGAGCAGGCGCTCCAGGTGCGCGAGGTCGTTGTGGCGGTACACGCGCACGCCCGCGCCCGCGCGCGCCGCGAGCCGCGCGCCGTCGATGATGGACGCGTGGTTCAGCTCGTCCGAGAACACCACGGCGCCCGCGTCTGCGGCCGGGCCAGGCGGGGCTTGTGACTCAGGGCCCCACGCTGTGAGGCAGGGCCTCACACCATGAGAAGGCTCAGGGTTTAGCGGGATATGCTGACGCTGCGTCGCTGCGCAGACCTCGGACGCCCTGAAAATGCGCGCCGCGCACGCCCGGAACACAGGCCCGTGCAGCCAGGCTGCCAAGCCGGCGCGACGCCGCCGCAGGAGGAGTACGGCATGCAGGATAGGGTTAGGATGTATCCTACCTTACCCTAACCCTACCCTACCCTAGCCTAGCCTAGCTATCCTGGGCCGCACCGCAGGCCAGCGCCGATACAACGGCCAGGTTGGCCGCAAAGCCGGTCGGGAAGAGCAGCGCGTCCTGCGTGCCCTTCAGCGCCGCCAGCGCGCGCTCCAGCTGCCGGTGCGCGGCCGTGTGGCCGCCGACCAGCGCCGACGAGCGCGGCCCTGCCGCCGCAGCCCTCCTCCCGTTACCCTGTCCCGTAAGCAGTGCACTGTGCAGCGCCCGAGCACCCTTGCCTCCTGCACAACGACCGGGCTCGCGCAGCTCGGGGCCAGACTGCCGCAGGCAGCACTGCGCTGCCACCCTTGCACACCCGCACGCTCTCGCAGCTGCCAAGCAGCGCGCCCACACAAGCACACTGCCTGGCAGACAGGAGTGCAGAGTTTGGCTCGATCCAGACGGTCGACCAGGTCGAGGAGCGCTCGCGCTTCACCGCGCGGCGCGTGCGGCCGCGCCTGAGCCAAAGAGTAGCGCCGCGTCGGCGGCAGCCTGGCAGACAGCAGGGTGCGTGGAGAGCCCCAGGTAGTCGTTCAAGCTGAACAGCTTGAGCACGCCGCCGTCCGCGGCGTCCGGCGCCCTGTCGCTGCCGGCCGCGGGCGCCGCGCCGCCCTCGGCCAGCCATGGCTGCAGCACCTGGCCGGGCACGATGACCTGCGAGCGCCACTCGTGACTCGCTGCCTGCCACGCAGCAATAGAGCAGACTGCTGCGGAGGCGTGCTCAGGCTGGTCCGCCGCGCACCTCAACAGCATTGAGCGTAGGGACGACAGGCCGGAGCGTGCGCAGCAGGTTGTTCTCACGCAGGTGCGCCAGAGCGTCTGTGAGCCAGGAGTCCCAAGGGTCCTCAACCACTGGTGCCGAGTCTGTCATAAGCCAGCACCGCGTTGTACACTTGTTACGCTTCCACACAGTCAAGGGCGCTATACATTGGCAACACGCTTACTTGCATGCAGACGTGCTTCGCTGTCAATGCAAGCCGACAGCGTCAGGTCGACTGCTAGGGAGCAAACGCAAGGCTTGGCGACGGTGCAGACTTGCAAGCGCTCTTGTCTTGCCTACTGGTGGGCACGATCATAGTATGCTCATTGCTAAAAATAGTAATGGCCAGGCAGAGCCAGGTGCAAAGGGAAAATTGAGTTAGCCTTACACAACACACAGTTCCTGCCAGTAATTGGCTGTAGTCTGTCGTCAAACTGTCTGCGTCACTTGTCCTGTTTCATGTCTGCATTAACGCGCAGCATCAGAGCAGGCCGCTGAGGCCATGCAGGCCAGGCTGCCTGCTGGCCGCCTCCTGCACTGCATTGGCAATACCGCAGCGCACTCGTTGTGGAACTCAGCGTCATGTTGCCGCACATGGTTCCCGGTGCGCAATGCAGCGCACCGGAGCATACATGCTGCGTCAGAAGCCATGCAGCCGGGCTGTGGAGGTGCCGACGAGCGGCCCCCAGCAGTGGATTTGAGTGTAGCGACGTACATGGTGTGGGGCGCCGACACCGACGTGGGCAAAACGCTCCTGAGTGCCGGCCTCGCGGATGCAGCGCGGCGCGCGTCGGTGCGCCTGCTTCTGCTAAAGCATGCTGCAGCCCCATAGGAGGTGGGTGCTGGGAGTGCTAATTGACAGTGCCTGCTGCCCTGCGTGCCATCTGAGACCGCGGGCAGGTCAGCATATGCATTTTCTAAGTACGACCACCCCACGGGTCTGACGAGAGGCCGCACCTCACCTTTGGTCACACCTTGACCATCCTTATGCATGCTAGAGACTGAAAGGGCATGCATGCCCACTTTCATCTGATTGAATGAGGGTGCCTTGAGCCAGCAGGCGCCACTGCTGTACCTGAAGCCTGTGCAGACGGGCTTCCCGGCAGACAGTGATGCGCGCCTCGTGGTGCTTCCCCTTTTCATGAGGACTGATAGTCCCTCAGGCAGAGTGGCAGTCAAGCTCCTTCTGAATTTGTATTGCAGCCGCCTCTGTGTACAATCTCTCTATACCAGTCACTGCCACATGCGCATGCAGAAAAGCTGTGTGTTGCCGGCCGTTGAGCATGCATGCCCGAGCTGCTGAATGCCATGTAAAGCTCATGAAAGTTGGGCATGCCGAAATCAAGTGCGGAATACAACTCGTGTAGTCCTGGGCATGACGCTGTGCTGTCAATGCCCAACAACGGCTTGTTTATTGGTGTACGCCGTCATGTGTCACGCAATCCGTCGTCTAGGCAGTGGGCCTGTTTCATACCGACATGCTAGCTCATAGGTGTACCCACCATAGCCTGACACTGCTCGCCTCGCACACGGCGTGCCTGTTTTCTCAACCTACGCGGTGTGTGGCACTGCAGGCCGCTGTGGCGGGCTGCACTCCGTCGGCGGCGCCGCATGCCGCCGCGCTGGCCGCCGGCGGCCCTGGGCCGCCAGGCCCTGCGGCCGCGCGGGGCGCGCTCGCCGCTCGCACGCTGTTCGCCTGGCGCCTGCCCGCCAGCCCGCACCTGGCGGTGCAGCGCGAAGGCACGCCCGCCGCGCTCGGGCCTCGACGACTCAGCGCGGCTGGGCGGCTGTGGGAAAGGAGGTCAGCTTGTGTCGCTGCCTAGGCCAGCATGTGGGCCGGTCTGGGGCGCGTGTGTGCGACCTGTTAGTGCAGGGCTCAAGCCAGAAGTATGGTGAAGAGAGGCTGGGATGGCACATGCGTCGGATGCCAGAGTGTATTTAGGTTAGGCTAATGCGGAATGCTCGCACGTCCAAAACATGCTAATATTCTGGGGGGAAGGTGGGCCAGTAAGTGTTGCAAGGGCCCGTATATGTCAAGCGCACCCCTGGCAGCGACTCAAATTTTCACAGCCACTGGCTGTGTGACCGTCACTGACAACTACAATCACCCCTTAAATGTGTGCTTTCATGCGTCCTCAAGGGGCCACGCCAAGATTTACCTGCGCCATGCAGGGCGCCCGGTCAGCGACGCGGAGCTGGTGGCGGCGACGGCGGCCGAGCTGAGTGCATTTGCGGCAGCCGCGCCCGCGCCGCCCGGCGCCGCGCTGGCGCTGGTGGAGACGGCGGGCGGCCCGGCCAGTCCCGGGCCCAGCGGACGCATCCAGGTGGCCTGCCCAGCCCTGCGCCCCCCGAGGGCACACTGAGCTTTGCAGTGCTGCTGCCGCCTCCCTGTTGTGCCAGACCTGTTTCATTACAATGGAGTGAATGCCATGCATGTGAGGAGCAGAGCTACGGGAATGCGCCAGTGCTGCACGCGGCACTGCGCGTGCACCTGCTGCAGCCGCGCGCCTGCGCATGAAATATACGCGCTGTGGTTTTGCATGCCCGTGCAGCGGCCCTGAGGCAATGCAAGGACGTGCACAGACGCCAGATTCCATCTGGAAACAGTCTCACACCGGAAGGCCTGGTACCATTTGTGTTTGGTGGTGCTCCCCGGTGCGATGCCTGGGGCCATGAGACAGAACTGTGGAGTTGCTCTCGCAGTGTGAGGCCTGGCGGCCGCTGCGCCTGCCTGCGCTGCTGGTCGGGTCGGGCCGCCTGGGCGGCATCTCCACGACGGTCGCCGCGCACGACGCGCTGCTGCTGCGCGGCTACGACGTCGCCGCGGTCGTGCTGGAGGACGCGGAGGCAGGGGACGCTGGTGAGCGGGGTCCGGATGAGTGTGTGGTTGGGGATTAGGGCAGGGGACCCGCCTGTATCTGCATTCGAGCGCGCATGCCGTCTGCCCGCGCGCTGGACAGGAGGCGCTAGCGAGCTCGTATCCGCAGCACTGGCGCATCGCGTCGAGGGATTTTGCCAGCCCTGCACACCCAGCAACGAATGCGCTCACCTGCGCTTTCAGCTCTGTAAGCCCTGCAGCATCCCCTCCAGAGGGAGAGAAAGGCATGAAATAAGTCAACAGGATGGGCCTGCTGGTGCTGCTCCTGGGTGACGCAGGCGCACAGTGCTGTGTTGAGGAAGGCAACCTGATTCAGCGCAACCGCTTGGCCTCCTCACGGCTGGCGCGCATGCGCGTGCGCAGCCGGCGCAGGCCGGCAGCCGCCCAAAGATGCTGCGCCTGGACGGCCGCTCGCCACCGGCAACGCGGCCGCGCTGCGCGTGCACTTTGGCGCGCGTGTGCCCGTGCTGGCGGTGCCGCCGTGCCGCCCGCCGCCCGCCGGGTGCGCATGCGTCGCCCTGACGTGCGTTTATGTGGCGCGTCATTGCGTGGGGAGTGCGCAGAGCCTATGCGATGGGCTGATGTGCAGGAAAGGTGCAGGGCCTGCTCGCACCAGCGCCTTGTCGCTAGCCCTTCGCTTGTTGTGCGCTTGTTGTGTGCTCAGAGCCTGTGCGCATCCTGCGCCGACACAACATCTGCTCAGAAAAGTGCTGTCAAAGAGCGTCCGAGGAGCTTGTGCATGCCGCACATATGCAACTGTGAGCCTGGTTTTCAGAGTACCTCTGGTACTTGCTGGGACCAAAGTCTGTCGCAATGCTTGGGCAAGACCGCGAACACTGAGCACCAGCCATGCATGCGCGGCAGGGCACCGGCCATGGCGAGCGCGCCGGACGCCGAGCTGGCGGCCTGGCTAGGCGCCTCGCGGCCGCACTTTGACGGCCTGCTGCAGCACCTGCTAGACTGGCACAGCACGCGAGGTGCGCCGGCCGTTCCAAGCGCGCCCTTACAGGCCTAGCAATGGCACATGATCTCGGCTCTGCCAGTGCAAGGCACAGCGTGGTGAAAGCAGAGCTCAACATCGGGGAAGCCGTCCCCTTGTACGCCGCGCGCCATCGTTCCCAGTGGGTGTGAACATGTGGCAGCGGCCGCTCCACCTAGCGCCATTGCACGCAACTGCATGCTGCGGTAGCAGGATTTGTAAAGGCTTCCCTGCAGTTGCTGGGCACTTTCTTGGCTTTTGCATTCCCGATCCTGGCACATGCACGGACCTGGCTACCACACCGTCAGCCAATGGCGCTTACGCGCCGGCTGCCCCCGGGCAGTCGCCAGGCTGCGGCAGCTGGCGCCGGCCGCCGCGCGCGCCATCTGGTGGCCCTTCACGCAGCACGCCGCGCTGGACGCGTTGCCCGGCGCGGTAACTACTGTGGACGCACGCTGCGGCGAGCACCTAATCACGCTGCAGCCCGGCGCCGGGGCAGGTGCGGCCGGCGCGCCCCTGTGTCCCGAGATCAGCCCCGGGGCCTTGCTCTTGGCCCTATTCGACCCGCAGAGTGTGCACCTGGTCACGCTGCGGGCCGGTGCTCGGGCAGGTGCGGCCGGCGCGCATGTGTTCCGAGATCAGCCCCGGGGCCTTGCCCTCGGCCATGCTCGACCCGCAGAGTCCTGCACCTGGCGATGCTGCGGGCCGGCGCCGGGGCGGGCGCGGCCGGCGCGCCCCTTTGTACCGGAATCAGCCCCGGGGCCTAGCCCTGGCCCTGCTTGTCCCGCGTGATGTGCAGCCTGGCAGAGTGGCCCCCGCACTGCGCTCCCTGCAGCTGGCTCTCAGCGGCTGGCCGTGGGGCTACCAGGTGACGACCTGGGTGGCGGCAGCGGGCCCGGCGGCGCGCCGGTGCTGGATGCGCTGTACGACGGCTGCGCGAGCTGGTGGACGCAGGCGCGCGCCCCGTCCAAAGCGTCTCAGTGTCACGCACACCACCTTGCGCAGGACACTTCATGTGCCTGCAGCAAGTGCTGGTGCCAGCTATGCACTGACTGGCATGGGGGTCCCCGATCAGGCAGGTCCGGCTCCCGCGCCCCTGCCCCATCGGCAGCCTGGCCCTGCCAGAAGGGAAGTGCGGGGCACTGCGCCGCAGCCCGCTTTGTCCCACATACAAATGGCAATCTCACCGCTGCAACCAGGGCAGCGCACTCGCAGGCGTCATCTGACAGCACGTCTCCAGTGTTGAAGGGAAAGCCAAGCGCGCGCCAGGGCGTGAACGAGGAGCTGGCGCCGCGGCTGGCGGCGGCGGTGGCCGGCGGCGCCGCGCGCTACGGCCATGTGATGCACCCGGAGGTCGCCATCGAGCCGGCGGTCCGCGTGGCCGAGCGCCTGCTGGGCGGGCCGGGCCGCGGCTGGGCCGCGCGGGTGTTCTTCTCGGACGACGGGTGAGGCGCTGGGTTGCAGGCAGTGTAAGCATGACGGAGGGTGTGCTGCCGCTGGGTTGCAAGGGCTTTGTACATGCAGCGCTCTGACTGCCGACATATGCGCGGCGCCCACTGTCAGAGCCTCCTTCTTGCCTGGGTGTGCAGGACTGCTGCGGCTGCCCGACTGCGAGCCTGCTAGCAGGTGGCACGGCAGCCGCGGGGCCTTGGACCGGCCGGCAAGCGCAGCTGGCACCCCGCCTGCAGGCTGCGCCTCCGTGCGCACCCCAGCTGATGGCTGGCGGCCACGGTGCCAACGACTGCCCATCCGCCGCGGCCAGGTCCACGGCGGTCGAGGTCGCGCTGAAGATGGCATTCCGCAAGTTCCTGACGGACCACCCGGTTGTCGCGGCGACGCTGGAGGGCGCCACGCCGCCAGAGCTGCAGGCGCGCCGCCCCCCGCGGCCTGACTGGCGACCATGCGCGCCGCACCGTGGGCGGTGCGTGCGGGGAGGTGAAGAGTGTGCTGCCTGGGTGTGCCTCTGCGGGGACGACGCGGGGCCTGTGCCGGACGATGCGAGTGAGGTCTACTGCCTGGCTGGGTATAAGCCTGGATCGCTCGCAGCGCCATACGCCCCTGAGCTTTATGCATGCAGAAGGGTGATATGTAAGGCGCAGGGTGTCCGCGCGAGCGCCGCAGGTGGTGGGCCTGCAGGACAGCTACCACGGCGACACGCTCGGCGCGATGGACTGCGGCGCGCCGTCCGCGTACAACGGCCCGCGCCAGACGCCCTGGTGTGGGCCCCAGCCCTTCCAAAGCCCCATCGCATCGCAGTCCACGGCAGCTCCATGCCTGAGCTATGGGCAGGAGGTCAGGCAGGCTGCTGAGCCTAGCTCGAACCCATACGGCGCCGGCAAGCACTCAGTACGAGCGTGCATGGTGTAGCGCCGGCATGGCCGCGCAGGCGCGCCAGGCACTGGCAGCGCTTGGGAAGGGGACGCCAACCTTTGCTGACCCTCACTGCCCCCGGCAGGTACCGCGGCCGCGGGCTCTTTCTGGCGCCGCCCACGGCTGCGCTGGTGCGCGGGCGCTGGCGCATCCTGCCGCCGGCCGGCGCTGAGCCTGCCGTCCATCGGCATGGCACGCAAAGTGCGTGTGTGCCTGGCCCCGGGGGCTCCTGTGGATTGAGACTCCTGTCTCTCAGACGTCCCATGCAAGTCGTTCCCTTTGTTGCAAAGTTGTACTCCGCCCAGCTTGCAATGCTCTTACGCACGTCATGCCCTTGATGCATGTCAGGACAGACGGTCGGCAGATACATCCTCTATGATGCTTGCTACTGGCGGCCATCTTGTGTGCATAATCACCAGGTTGGGACCCCAGTTCCTTACTTGCCCCACGTGCATCAGCAGCACATAGACAAACTCTCAGCTCCTGATTAGTTGCGTAGGCGACAGCATGGAGGGGCCGTGCTTTGGTAGCCTGGACGAGGTGCTGGCGCCCGGACGGGACGGGGGCGCCCTGGCAGCCGCTTATGAGCGCGACATCGCTGCTGCCATGGACCGGTGCGCCTCCGAGCCAGCTGCGGCTGAGCGTCCGCATACCCCCATCAGCCTGTCTGCGTGACGGGCAGGCCAGCGCGCCTGTGGACCGCCGCATCACCCAGCTGCTCAGGGGTGTGCACCGTCTCGCGTGGCTGGGCTGTGCCGCTGGGCGTGCCATTGAAGAGGTACGCAAGCCACTGTGATGCGCAGTCCGCCAGCCTGCACCATGTTGCCATGCGACCCATGGTTACCGCGCAAGGAGCAGATAAGGTCATCCGCAAGCAATCTGCCTTCATTGGTCCATCAGGCCCTGACTGCCCTGGCGCTTACCGCTCTAGTAACTGCCGCCCGACATGCCCGATTGCCCTGCGCTTCCTGACCTGGTGACTGGCGGGACGCATGGCCGCGCACGACTCTCTGCGGCGGGCATGCCAGGCCTGCGCCCTGCACGCTGCCCAGCCCCTCAATGGCCCCTGACGGCACCCCACGCCGCGGGCGCTTTGCAGGCACGAGGCGGCGGGCGCGGCGGGCGGGCGCGCCGCGCGGCTGTGCGCGCTGGTGATGGAGCCGCTGGTGCAGGGCGCGGGCGGCATGGCGCTGATCGACCCCGTCTGGCAGCGCGCCGCGGCGCGCGTGTGCCGGTGCGGGCCCGCCCGCCCCTGCCCTCGGCCCCTGAGCGTCAAGCCAGGTTCGCCTGTGCGTGCCGCCCGGTGAGGGCGTGCCTGGCTGGACCAGTGGCTTGACACAAAGGGTACATATCTAAGCAGGGCAGCTGGTGACTCGTCAGGAACCCAGCATGCGTGGCTGAGGGCGCCGCTCTGCGCACCTGACAGCCTGTCGAGCTGGAACTGGTGCCGTGCATGCCAATCTGGCAGCGGCCGTCTCTGGCACGCAGGCAGCTCGTGCTCTTGCGTTTCATAGATATTATGCATGTGCCCCGGCGCCGGTCGCTGACACGGCCGAGCGCAGGGCGCGCGGGCTGTCGGTGGTGCTCGACGAGGTCTTCTCCGGCCTGTGGCGGCTGGGCGCCATCTCTGCGGCCGAGCGCCTGGGCATCCAGCCCGACGTCGCCTGCTACGCGAAGCTGCTGACGGGTGCGCGCTGCGGCGGCGCCAACACGCGCTTGTGTCGCAGGATGACAACAGGTTGCGCATCAGCACTGCCCTGCTTGGTTCTGCGCGGGCTTGCTGGCAGCGCCTTGGCGATGATGTTCATGGCTTGAGGCCGCTGCATCGCGAGCGCGGCGCGTGCGCAGCGCGTGCCCGGCTGCATCGCAGTCAGCAGATGCAGTTTGCGGACGCGTTGCACGTGCGCGGCCGCGCAGTGGCTCGCGGCTTCGCCCATCATGTCTCCCCCGCCAGCTGCGCCGTGGGCTCCCAATCATGCCTTGGGTTGCAGTCTCGCCGCACGCGGCGCTGTGCCGCTGGCAGCAATGCTGGCAAGCGCGGACGCGCTGCAAGGCTGTTGTCAAGCGCGCACGCTCTGATGCGCCGCCTCAGCGCAGGCGGCACCGTCCCCCTGGCAGCCACGCTGGCGACGGCGGACGTGTTTGACGCCTTCCGCGGCGCGGCCAAGACGGACGCGCTGCTGCACGGGCACTCCTACTCCGGCCACGCCATCGGCCTCTGCGCGGCCGCCGCCGCCCTGGACATGCTGGCAGACCCTGCCGCCAACCCCGCGCTCTGTGCACCGCCGCACGCGTGCCGCCGCGCGCGGCTGCGGGGTAGTGCTGGCGCCCAAGGCGCAGCGGGGGCCTCCGCTCAGGCGGCGGCGGGCGGCCAGGGCGGCAGCGGCACGGGCGGCGCTGATGCATGCGGCGCTGGCGGGGACGCAACGCCGGGGAGCGGCCGCGCCGCGGACGCTGCGGGCGTCGCTGGGGCTGCAGCCGGTGAGGAGGACGGCGGCTGCTGCGCGGAGCCGTGCGGGCGCCTGGTGGAGATGTGGGACCCCGCGGCGACGGCGGCGCTGTCCATGCGGCCGGACGTGGCGCGCGTGGTCGCCATCGGTGATGCCCGACTGCCATTCCTTAAGCACGCTAGTGAACGCCCGCTCCCTGGCTCTTGGGCCGAGTGCCTCGCTTGCATCCGCATGCGCTGCTGCAGAAGGTACATACGGGGTCTCCAGGGTCTTGGAAGAAGGCGATGTTAGAGTACAGGGTTGGGGCGCTGTGAAGAGGGGCCGCGCGGCGCGCAGGCACGGTGCTGGCGGTGGAGCTGGCGGCGCGCCCCGGCGCGCAGCGCGGCTACGGCGCGGCGGGCGCGGTCGGCGTGGCGCGCCGGCTGCGCGCGGCCGGCGTGTTTGCGCGCCCGCTCGGCAATGTGGCCTACCTGATGGTGACGCCGACCACGCGCCCCGCGACGGCGGCGCGCCTGCTGGCCGCGCTGGTGGCCGCGCTGGACGAGGGCGAGGCCTAGCGCGTCTCGCTGGCTCTTGACGGCGGCGCCGGATGTGCGCCCCGCCACGGCGGCTCGATGTTCCATAACGCTGGCGCGCGCGCTGGCGGCAGCGTTACTACAAACTCGGTTTGCCACGTGTAAACTGCTGCTGAACTGAATCTGTCAGGAATAACCCGTGATTGGGACTGAAACCCAAATCTGTTGTCCTGCACGGTCCAGTTTGCTGGCTTCTGCGCCGTGTCTGCAAGTGGCGCAGCACTGCGGCGCTCATGCACAGATGACGAGCAGGCAGCGGTCTGGGGAGCCTGCTTAGTGCTCTCTGAACTGGCCGTGCCACAGTGCGAGTTCCTAACAACTGTCTGCAGTAGGTCTGCCTCTGCGTTCCCTGCATGCAGTCCGAACGAGGGTCGTGCTCATGCTGAGAGTTCAGCAATGCGCGGGCCGTGCAGCCTGTCTGCCGCATCAGAGCGGCTTCAAAAGTTCTCTGGCTCGCTGTGACTACTGTTCTCGGGCAGGCACCGCGTGCATCCGCCAAGCCTCCCAGTCCGCTGCTATGCACAATGAGCACAGGCGCAGGATAGCAGCCCCTAGTTGAGCCCTGCCTTCAATGTGTCAAATAGCTGCAACCCGGCTTGTTAACAATGACTGCAAACATGCGACCGGATACACAGCACGCAGGCTCCTCGCTCAACATCCGTCATGGAGACCCACGGCTTATATCATGTCCGGGCTGCGATGCAGCTAGATCACAGGTAAAAGTGCAACCTCGCGTTTCAATGGCAGCAGAACAGCCTGTAATGACACCTCCCTCCTGTGCAGTCCAGTGTCACCTCTACACCTGATAAACCTTAAAAAACCGAAAGAAACTACCACTAGGGGTGCGCGGCCTGGGCGCCTAGCACCACCACAGCTCCTTTAGCTGCTGCTGCTCAAAGCGGCGGCGTATGGTCGGCCCAAACGCGCTGCTTACCTCCGCGTACGACCGCCGCTTGAAGCTCACAACCTGCGCCGGGCGCAGGCGCGCCCGCTCAGCGCATGCTGCCCGGCTTGCGCGCGCCCCGCGGCGGCCGCCAGTGGCCCCGGCCACCGGCACCACTGCCAGACGCAGCGTGCTCCGACAATCACCAGTGCCGACTCAGCACGGCCAGCCCGGCGGCTTCCCTCAGGCGGGCTCCACGGCTCGCCGCAACAAGGCTGATCTGGGCTCTATGCTGCTCCCGCAATGCTCCGAGGCACGTGCATTATTTTGAAAGGCGGTGACGCAGGCCGGAGTGTGGCGGGCAGCACGCGCGGTTTCGCAGCACACGCAGTTCGCCCTGACAGGCGCGCCTTGGCGGGCAGGTCCTCCAGCGGCAGCCACGCGTACTCGCTGAACTCGCGCTCGCCGTGGCGGTCCAGGTCGATCTCGGCCTCGCTGCCGTAGAAGTACATGAGGCACCTGCGCGGCAGCGGGGGCCGGGTCGCGGCCGGGCGCCAGGGCCGGCAGCCGCGCGCGGGCTGCCCCCGCGCAGTGCCGGCCTGACGCCGCCCCAGACAGCGGCGGCATGCATGCGCACGCCGCGAGCGGCGCCTGCACAGACCGCCGCATGTGCGACGCCGCGGGCTCACAGCAAGGCAAGCTCTTTGGTTCCATGCCGATGAGAGCCGCAGCGGGCAACATCAGAGCCCATGCCTGCTGTGAGTGCGCGACGCCGCACGGGAGTTTGGCCGCGCAATGGGGCTGCCGGCGGGCGCGCGCGCACCACTTCTGCGTCTGGCCGCGGTAGCGCAGCCGCGTGGTGGCGCAGCCGGGCATCGGCACCTCCGTGGGGTACTCATAGTCCAGCCACGGGTCCATCTGCAGAGAAATTTATTGGATTTTTTTCACTTGAATCAATCTCATTTCAGTCACACAGGCATACCCAAATGCAGCCGACAAAGAAAGAGACTTTCTTCCTCGGCCCCTGGTGATGCAGCGCGGCCTCCCTTTCTGGCGTCATGCATCATGCAGGTCGCAGTGCTCTTGGCCCGCCGGACTAGCAGGCCGGCACCGGCAGGCCCCGGAAAGGTGCATGCAGCAAGGCCAAGCGTGCCGCCCCCGGAGACTGCACCAGCGTAGCGGGCGCGGCCCTGCGTAGGCAAGGTTCCCTGCACGCGCGCACCAAGGCGACGAGGCGCGCGCTGGTGATTCCGGTCTCCTCGCGCAGCTCGCGCACGGCGGCCGTCATGGGGTTCTCCAGCCCTCCAGGGTCGATGCCTCCCTGCCACCGGGCTGCGCCACGTTGACCCCTGGTGCCCGCCTCCAGGGCACAGAGCGGGCGCCGGGCGCCCAGCACTTGGCAAGCGCTGTACTTGCAAACACACACCTGGTGGGATCAGGTGCGCTTTCCTTTCCAGACACACACATTGCAAATACATACACTTATGTTGACTATCAACTTGCTGCAACCTCTCTGCAGCACTGGCCTCACGGATCGCACAACCAGGAGCGCGCACCTGTGGCATCTGCCAGGTGCCGAGCCGGTCATCCACCCTCCTGCAGGCGGCGGGCAGCGGGACAGTTACATGTGCGCCTCAACCTTGCAGCCTTGCATCCAGGCTGACCACTGTCTGGCACTCCAGAGAGCCCGCGCGGCGAGCGGGCCCGCGCGCGCACAGAATATTGCGGCGCAGAAGATACCCATGTCATCACAACACTGGGCAGGGCCTGTGCAGCGCCGCAAGCAGGGACCCGCGCGCTGCCGCCGTGCAGCAGGTGCAGGGGACAGGCTGGCGGCGCCCTGGGCCCCCACCTGCCAGCCCAGACGAGGCCGTCGCTGTTCACCAGGCAGATGCCTACGTTCCGCCTGCGCGCCCGCCGGCGCTCAGCGTCTGGCGCACACGGCAGGATCCTTCCAGTCTGCACGGAGTAGGCACAGTGCGGTGCCCAGCGTCCGGCTGGTGGAGCCAATCGAGCCCCTCCGCGCTCGGCCGCACCTGTACTCGCCGGTGTCGATGACCAGCGGCGCCAGCCCGGGTTCCCGCACAGGCGTGGCCGTGGCCTGCCCCTGCTGCACGCGCTGGGGCTGCCGCGCGGCGCTGGCGCCGGCGAGCGCGGGCCCGGCCCGGCTGGTGCTGCAGCGGCAGGGCGGCTGGTATGCAGCGCCGGCAGGGCGCACGTGCATCGTGCAGAGCACGCCCAGGCGGCGCAACAGCGGCACTGTGAAGAGTATGGCAGCAACTGTCCTTCTAGGGCGCAAGTGGGTGGTACCGCAGAGGAAGGCGGTAAGGGATATGTCTTCTGAGGACACCGCACAATGCGCTAGTACCAGTGCGAGGCGATGGCCCGACAGGTGTTTCCCGCCAGGTCTTACCCTAACCCTAATCCCACCCTTTCGGTTTGCCCAAGACTCAGGAGTGAGACCTCCGAGGAGGGAAGCGCCTCACAGCCCGCTGGACACGCCCGTGGATGATCAAGCAGCGGGCGCTGAGGACCGCCTGGAGCTGGCCCTGCAAGCCAGCAGCATTTGCCTGTAATGGCCAACTCAGTCAGGAAAGGAGGCTGCTTGAACAGGCCAGAGGTGTTACAGTGCTGCTAGCTTGCACGGTCAAGCAACCTGGCGGCCCAGCAGTGCCCGCTCTTTGTTCATCCGAGGGTGTCTCCAGCGCTCTGTACACCACGTGCTCTATCCGTGTGTCAAGAAAGTGCGCTGCCCCAAAGAGGCCAGAGGTGTATAGACCAGGCTTGCAGCCGTGGGCAACCTTGGACGCCGGCCCGCTTCTTGTTGATACTCCAAGGCGGTGTGCCCAGCAGCGGCAAGACACCTCAACCTCCTGCGCTCCTTGTTAATGTCGTTGAGTGCCTGTAGATTAGGCTCAAGGGCTCGCAAGAGAGGACTTGACCTTGACACTGTCTTACACGCACACCGGCAGAGGAGCTCGAGCTTAAATACTAGGCGTGCGCGCAGCTGGTTCCTTCTGCTGGTGGACAAGAAGTGCATTCCAAGGCGCGCTGGCGCCCCGCAGCTCATGCACACGCTGTTCTGTGTGCTGGCGCGGCCTCTCTGGGTTAATGCACGCCTGCGTACTCTTCGCATCCGTTGCCCCCAGCCCAGACATGCAGCACGCACTCAATGCATGCACATTTGCATGCCGCCCCTCCTCGCCAGCAGCCCAGGCACTCTCGCTCATCCAGCATCATGTGTCCACCCTGCCAGGCTGACAGCTGCGGGTGGGCTCCTGCTCTGTACGGAGGATGGCATCAGGTGCTGCAGGGGCGCCCGTGCCTGTAGGATGCGCATGCTGCTGGTGTGGTATGCTGACTGCGCATGCAGGCGGCCACAGCGGGCGCGGGCTCCTGCGTGCGCCAATCTGCAGAAGGTGCGCTGCCCGACAGCAGCTCTCGCAGCTGCCCGGCTCCAGCGCGTGCTCTTGGCATTGCGTGCAAAGCAGCCGCAGATGGCTGACGGTCACTGTCCAGTGCTCGACTGAAAAGTGGCGCGCCAGCGCAGGGCGGTGAGGGTAGCGGACATGCATTTGGTGCAGCCGCCTGTATGGCCGCATTTACAGTACGCTGAACAAGGCGCGGCCTGAAGGTGACCAAGCACCTGTGCGAGCCCCTGTGCAACACTATCCTAAGCGTCACGGCGCACCTGGAGCGCCCCCTCCACAAGCACCCAGGCATGTCCTGGGCCAGCATGCATCTGTGGCATGTGGACCACGATGTCGCAATCACCAGGTTCAAGCCCTGGCCGACATCACGGAGCAGCAGCTGAGATGTTTCAAGTACGGAAACCTGCAGCCCGTGCAGGCGCGCGACAGCCTGAGCAAGGCCGCGTCGCTCACCAGGCGCCCTTTGACCAGGTTGTCGTGCGCCTACATGGGCTGCAGGTTCCTGTGATCTAAACGCTTCAGCTGCTCCTGAATGCGCCAGCCAACTTCTTGAACCTGGCTATGGCGACCTTGTGGCCAGTGTGCCAACTGTGCATGTTCGACCAGGACATGCCTGGCTGCTACTTGAAGAAGCGCTCCAGGTGCGCGTCGACGGCCAGGACAGTGTTCCCAGGTACTCGTGCAGGTGCCTGGTCACTCTGACGCCGCGCTTCCTGGGCGCGCCGTGGATGCGGCTGTACAGGCCGCCGCGCGCGCATGACACCTCCGCCCCAAAATCCCGCTGGGAAAAGGCGATGTCGTCGAACAGAGGCACCTTGCTCTGCTTGCCCTTGATGGTGCCCTGCATGCGCCTCCGGGGTCGGCACATGCATGTCCATGCCGCCAGAGCAAGGCGACAGGTGCACAACCACGCTCACCGCCCTCTTCGTCTACAGGCGGGAGTCCGCAGGTGAGCGCTCACCTTTGCACCATTGCGCCCGCACTCAGCCGCGGTCTGCCGCATGATGTCTTGCACATTCCATCCACATGCAAACTATCTCTCTTGCCTTGACAAGGCCGCACCGCCCCTTGCAATGCTGGACCGCGCACGTGCAGCGCGCGCAGCGCCTCTGCCACTTGTGCTCTGCAGGCTTGCGCCCGCGCAGGAGGAACACAGCACGGCGCAGGCCGCTTCAGCGGCAAGCGCCGCCCTGTGAGCGGCGAAGTGCGCGCTGCCTCCATGTTGGCACATGCATGTCATGCCGCCAGCAGAGGGGCCACAGATGCTATGGCACTGGCAACCGCTGGTACGTGCTGCGCAGTTGTATACGCGCAGCAAGGGGCAGCGTGGCTTGGCCGAGCTGTTACTGACTTCGCCCACGGTGAGGCATGCTGCAAGGAGTGCATTGAGTTGCATCTGGCTATTACAAGCGTAAGCGCGCAGACATGAGCGGTGCCATAGCATCTGCTGTACAGATTCTGTGGCCCCCGCTCTGGCGGCATGGACACGCCCATGGTGACATGGAAGCGCGCGCAGGTTGCCATCAGGGCCGGACAGAGCAAAGGACCTCAACTCGCCGGCATTGCCTTCCGCGCGGCGTGCTACCTGCTGCTGGCATCGCACGCACGCAGCCGCCTGTACGGCCGCGCTGACGGTGCGCGAAGTGGTTTGGCGTGAGAGTTGTCAAGCATCTCCACGACCTGCTCGGCGACTTGGTCCTGGCGATCGCGGCGCACATGGAGCGCTTTTTTTTTATAAAGCGCCCAGGCATATGCTAGGCCAATATGCATACGTCAGGTACACAGAGCGCAAGGTGGCAGCCGCAAGTTCAAGACCCTTGTTGAGCTCGCGGAGCAGCTCACATGTCAATTACAGTTACCAGCAGCACAGCAACCTGAGCAAGGGCGCCTCGCTCACCAGGCGCCCTTGACCAGCTTGTCGCGCGCGCATGGGCTGCAGGTGTCTGTAACTGAAACATTTGAGCTACTCCGGTAGCACAGCTTGGGGTCTTGAATTTTGTGATTGCTTCCTTACGCTCAGTGTGCCAGGGAGATGCAGAATAGCCCAGCACATGCCTGGGTACTTGTGGAAAAATCGCTCCAGATGCGCCATGACGCCCAGGACTGCGTTGCCAGGCAGCCCATACAGGGTGGTCACATCTTCATTCCGCGCATTTTCAGCGCGCTGTAGATGCAGCCATGCAAGCGGCTGCGCACGTATGAGACCAGCGGCTGGTAGCGCACTGGGGAAAGGCAGTGCGGGCAAACAGAGACACTTTGCTCTGCTCGCCCTTGATGGCGACCTGCACGCGCCCCCGAGGTCGGCACATGCCTGTCTGTGCCGCCAGTGCAGCGGCCGCAGGCGCAGAACCACGCTCATCGCCCTCTTCTCCTACAAGCAGGACCGCAGGTGAGCGCCCGCGCACAGCGGCGGTCTGCCGCATGCACATCTTGTACGTTGCATTCCCAGGGTAAAACTCTCGTCATCTTGCCTTGACGAGGCCGCACCGCCCCTTGCAGCGCCGGAGCGCGCCCGCGCAGCACGCGTGGTGCCTCTGCCATTGTGCTCTGCAGGCTTGCGCTCGTGCAGGAGGAGCACGGCGCAGCGCAGGCGGCTTCAACAGCGAGCGCCGCCGTGCGAGCGGCAGCCTGCGCATGCTTCCTTGCCAGCACATGCATGTCATGCCGCCGGCAGGGGGGCCACAGATGCTGTGGCACTGACCATCCGTGCGTGCCGTGCAGTTGTGGACGCGCGGCAAGGGGCAATGTGGCCTGGCCGAGCCGCCGCCTGACACCGCCCACGGATAGGCATGCAGCAAGGCGAGCATTGAGTGGCATGTGGCTGGTTACACGCGCATAGTGCGCAGGGGTGAGCGGCGCCATAGCACCTGTGGCCCCTACCGGCAGTCCCTCCTCCGACATCAGCTGCATAGGCTCCACGAGCTGCCGTAACACCAGCGCCTTCCTTTGCATGGTTCCTTAGCCGGGAGCACGGCCAGAGATGATGCATGAGGCGGACCTTGAGGCGCTGGTGTTACCGCAGTTCGTGCAGACCTATGCAGGTGGGGTCAGAGGAGGTACAGGCCGAGCCGCCGGCTGACTTTGCCCACGGTTAGGCGTGCTGCAAGGTGTGCGTTGAGTTGCACCTAGCTGATTACCAGCGCAAGCGCGCAGACGCGAGCGGATCTACAGCATCTGTGGCCCCTGCTCTGGCGCATTGACATGCACATGGTGCCATGGAGGCATGCGCATGTCGCCATCAAGGCTGAACAGGGCAGAGCTCCTCTGTTTGCTGCGTTTGTTTCGGCGCGGCATGCTACCGGCTGCTGGTGTCGCACGCGCGCAGCAAGCGGCTGCGCATGCGTGACACCAGCGGCCGTCAGCGCGCCGCGCGGTGACAAAGATGGCGAACAAAGGAGTTCTGCTCTGTTCGCTCTTGATGGCGACCTGCATGCGCCTTTGGGTCGGCCGTGCCTGTACATGCCGGCAGAGCAGGGCCACAGGTGCAGAACCATGCTAATCGTCCCCTTCGTCTACAGGCGTCTACAGGCGGGAGACCGCGGGTGAGCGCCCGCGCTCAGATGCGGTCTGCCGCACGCACGCCTTGCACGCTGTGACCCCAGGGTGACATCCTTCTCTTGACTTGACGAAGCCGCACCGCCCCTTGCAATGCTGGAGCGCGCCCCGCAGCATGCGCTGCGCCTCTGTCACTTGTGCTGGGGCTTGTGCCATGTGTTGGATGGACACAGCGCAGCGCAGGCGGCTTCATCGGCAAGCGCCGCCTTGCAATCAGCCTAAGCATGCCTCCATGTCAGCACATGCATGTCCACGCCGCTGGCAGAGGGTTTACAGATGCTATGGCACTGGCAACCGCCGTGCGTGCCGCGCAGGCGTGTACGCGCGGCAAGGGGGACTTGGTTGCACCTGGCTGGTTACAAGCGCAAAGCGCGCGGGTGTGAGCAGCGCCATGGCATCTGTGGCCCTTGCTTGGCGGACATGCCCAGGCTAACCTTGGAGGCATGCGCAGGTCGCCATCAAGGCCGAACACGGAATAAAGCTCTCTGTTTGCCCGCATCGCCTTCTGCGCGGCGCGCTAGCGGTGCTGAATCGTGGCATGCGCGCAGCCGCCTATTCAGTCGCATTTATGGTGCGCTGAAGTAGTGCGGGATGAGAATCATCAAGCGTCCCCGCAAGCTGCTTGGCAACATGGTCCTGGTCGGCATGGCGCACCTAGAGCGCTCTTTCCACATGCACCCAGGCGTGTGCTGAGGAGACATGCACCGGTGGCACAATGAGCACAAGGTCGTTGTTGCTAAGTTTGAGACCTGGCCTGCCTTGCGGAGCAGCTGAAATGTCAACTGCAGAAGCCTGCAGCACCTGAGCCAGGGCGCCTCAGCCAGGGCGCCTCGCTCACCGGGCGCCCTGGACCAGGTTGTCGCGCGCCCGCATGGGCTGCAGGTTTCTAATTTTGAAGCATTTGAGCTGCTCCTTGACGTCTGCCAAGTTCTTGAATTTGGCGATAGGGACCTTGCGGTCACTGTGCCATAGGTGCATGTTGGCCCAGCACATGCCTGGGTACTTGTGGAAGTAGCGCTCCAGATGTGCCATCACGCCCAGGACCGTGTTGCCAGGCAGCTTGAATAGGTGCTTGCACCTTCATGCCGCGTCTTTCCAGCGTGGAGTAGAAGCCGCCGCGCAAGCAAATTCGCACATGCAACACCAGCGCGCCGGTGGCGCGCTGGGGGAAGGCAATGCTGGCACAGTATCTCAATTTGCTCTGCTCGCCTTGATGGCGACCTGCACGCGCCCCGAGGTCGGCACATTTACGTCTCTGCCGCTTAAGCAAAAGCCGCAGGCGCAGAACCACGCTCACCGCCCTGTTCTTGCGCTGGTATCCGCCATATTGCGCGTGCTGGTGCCTGCGATGCAAAATATGCGGCGAGGACAAGCGCCACCTGGCCGGCTTCTACGGAAAGCTGCGGTACAGACAGCTGGCGGCACAGACATGCATGTGCTGCATGGCGGCGTGCGCAGGCCGCCGCCCGCAAGGCCGTGCTCGCGGGTGAGGCCGCCCGCGCTGTGCTGTGTCTGCTTTGCACGAGTGCCAGCCTGCGCGGCACAAGCCAGCAGGAGCTACAGGAGCACACATCATCTTGAGCTTGCATGTGAAAGACCTGCCAGCCGTCATGTGACCTGCTGGCGTTGGAGGAGCTGCTGTGGGAGCGCATGCAGAGCCAGCATGCAGATGCAGCAAATGCAGCCAGTGGTTTGCATCGACCCTGCGCAGACTTCCTCACCGTCAGCAGGTGCGCATCTGGCCGATGTATGGGGGAGCGTATGGAGAGAAGGATGACATCTCACAGCAGACCTGGTGGTTGTCTTACTAGATCGCAGCCCAGAATCTGCACAGATGCATTAAACACACAGCCCTACAACAAAATACTCCACGCCCGGGACTTACAGCAGGAGATGCGGCGCTCTGCGGCAGGCGGCGCGCCCCTCGCTGCCTGCTCACCCTGACTGCCGGGCCGTCCAGGACGAGGAAGTCCGCAATGCCGACTCGGCCCTGCTGGCCATGAAGGCCGCCCCGCCCGAGCCTGGCCTGGCCGACCTGCTCGCGCGCAGTGCGCTGAGCGCCGCGGGGGGAAGCATGTTGCGGCAGCTCAGCAGGTCTCTACTACACGATGGCCAAGCGCATGCTACGCATGCGTGCGCACGCAGCGCGCCTTGGGGCGTCAGCTCTTTGCCGCGGCAGGGCCTCACCATGTGCGCCTGGGCGCCAGCCTGGCCCCCGCAGCCGTTGCGACAGGCGCGCTTTCAGCCGCACTGACCTCCGCGTCAAGGAGCTGACCCCGCGAGGCGCGCCGCATGCGCTTGGCCATTACGTGGCCGAGAGCAGTCCAGCTGGCGCTGCATGCTGCCCCTTGCGGCGTCCAGCGCGCAAGCAGGTCCGCCAGGCCAGGCTCGGGCGGGGCGGCCTTGGTGGCCAGCAGGGTCGAGTCGGTGGTGCAGACTTCTCCGTCCTGCGCGGGCCCAGGCGCACCAGGTGCGTCCCCGCCGCGTCAGCCTGGCCGGCCGCAGCCGTTTCCGCAGGCGCGCTCCCAGCCGCGCTGGCCTCCGCGGCAAGAGGGCTGACGCCGCGAGGCGCGCTGCGTACGCCGCATGCGCTCGGCACTCGTGTGGCAGAGAGCAGCTCAGCTGACGCTGCAGGCACCAGCGGCAGACAGGAGGTGCTTCTGGAGAGCGGAACTGCGAGCTGGCTACCTGCGCATCTGCGTGCCGTACCGCGCTGGCTTCGAGACTTTCCACCCTGTAAGCGGTAGGGTGCAGGGCCCCCTGCAATGCTTGCCCGACTCTCGCCCCTAGCCTCACCGGCGAGCGCGGCCTGCGAGTGGCGGCCTGCGCATGCCTCCACGTGAGCACATGCGTGTACATGCCGCCGGCAGAGGGGCCACAGATGCTATGGCACTGGCAACGGCCATGCGTGCCGCGCAGTTGTGTGCGCGCAGTGATTGACTCCGCCTATGATGAAGCAAGACATAGAGCCTGGTGCGCTGGGCACCGCGCATGGCGCGGCCGGCGGGGCCCCAGCCGCTGACCGGCGCCCGGCTCGGCGCCGCGCGCGTGGCGGCGCCGGCTCAGCGGCCCATCAATACGTAGGTCCTAGTAGGCCGGGCACCGCGCCCGGCGCGGCCGGCGGGTCGAGCGCGGGCGGCCGCGCGGCGGCCGCGCGCCTTCCAGCGGGGCCCCGGCCGCCGCCTCATGAAGGGTTGCTGCCCGGCGCCGCCGCGCGGCGCCACAGACGAGCGCCGATCGGGGGGTACTTGTGGAAAGACCGCTCCAGGCTGACCACCAACTCCAGGACCGTGTTGCCAGGCAGCTCATGCAGGTGCTGGGTCGCAGTGAGTCCGCGCTTTTCAGTGCACCATAGCTGCGGCCGTGCAACGGCTGCGCACGTGCGACACCAGCGACCTGTAGGAAGCGCTGGGGAAAGGCAATGCCCGCAAACAGAAGCACATTGCTCTGCTCGCCCTTGATGGCAACTTGCACGCGCCCCCGAGGTCGGCACATGTATGTCTGTTCTGCTGAAGAAAAAGCCGCAGGCGCAGGACCGCCCATTTATTGCGCTGGTATCCGCAGTTCTGCGTCCGATGCAGGACGTGCGGCGTGGACACGCGCTACCCGGAGGGCCTCTATGATTTGACCCACCTGCACGGCGTGCAGGCCCTGCAGGTTGGGTCAATGCCGTAGATACCCTCTGGGAAGGGCGTCATCATGCCGCACGTCTTGCACCGCAGGTACTCTAGCCAGCAGGGCTATGGTGGAGCTGCTATCAGTAGTACATGCTGCTATCAGTAGTACATGCAGTGCCCATCGTGTAAATACAGCACTTGGCTTGCATTAACCTTGCACGGACATCCTCCAGAAAGGTATATGCATGTGGCAGATATGATTTGGAAGACGATGCCTCACAGCAGAGCTGGTGAAGGTTCGTGTCACTAGACCACAGCTCAGGAACACGCATGCACTACTGTGCAACGGAACACCCATGCCCAGGACCGATTGCCTGAGGACCTCAGCCCAGCTCCATGCGCTGCTCTCTGACGTTAACACTTGTGAAGCTCTCCAGCTAAGTTCATCCTCCTGGGGGTCTTGAGCCAATGTCTCCCTGCCCTTGCAGGCAAGGCTCAAGCACCAGCAGCTGGGACATGTGAGTACTAGGGTTGCTGGACCAGCCTTGTAAGCAAAGCTTGTCCGGCCTTGACAAAGCTTGATGGGGACAAACAAAGTACCGGAGAGACCGGCGCCATGAGGTAGCTACTGCGCAATGCGCTACCTAGCCAGCCTTCAACAGGCGTGGCTGGCGGTGGCGCTTCGGACAAGGGCGCTCCTCAACGTGCAGCGTGGCAAGGTGGTGCACGCTGCAGGCCGTGGCTGTGTTGCTGAGTAGCAAGGCGGGGTGAGTACCTTCACGGAACCGAATGCGGTTCAAGTGGCACATTGGGCAGGCAGTGGCATGCTCGACCGGCACAGCAGAGCAGCGCCTTGTGTGTCAGGACTCAGTGGCGGCCTGTGCTGCTTCCATCGGTCAGATGCCACTGCCACTGGCACTCGCAAGCCCAGGCTTTCCGCATCCCCAGCAGCGAGCCAGAAGTCTGCTGACTGCTGCGCTTCCACACCACTGTTGGGCGCACAAGGGCGGGGCTGCGTGCCTATGCAGAGGAGCTGCTAGGCAAGCACCTCTCGTCCTGCGCTTGAAGAGTGTGCCTGCGGCCAGAGCTGCACATTGGCGCTGTGGCGTTTGCTGTGCACGTCCGCTGGTCTCCACCGCTTGCGACTGCAGGGCGTCGTGAGTATGTTGAGGCATAGCCGCTGCCGAGGCGCACCCAGCCTGCTGCTGGCCGGCAGCCGCTGCCTGCGCCGCGCCAGCGGCGGCCCCGCGCGCCCACCGCCGCGCGCGGGCGCAGGAGCACAACGGCGCGCGCTCGCCGCTGCAGCAGCGCCTGTACCTGGCGGCGGCGGTGACGCTGCCGGCGCTGCTGGGCAGCCTGGTGCTCTTCCTGGCGCTGCGGCACCGGCCGGACCCGTACTGGGAGGAGGCGCTGGGGAAGGCGGAGCGGCCGGGGCTGGGGCTCATGCAGGGCCTGCGCACGGGCTTCCGGGACCCCGCGGCCAGCGCCGCGCTGCGCCTGCTGTTCGTCGGCAACTCCTTCGTGCACCGCAACGAGGGCGCCGAGACGGTGCGCGGCCCCAGCACACCCGCAGGCCACTGCACTCCTTCATGCACGGCGGTCGCCTCTTGTTTCATGCCTTCAACTTGCCTGTGGCTTGTTCCACAACGACTGGGGCAGTATCCAGAACACCAGACGAGTCGCCAGTCGAGTGCATAAGGTTGTGCTGCTGAACCCTGGCCCGCCGGCGCGCTCACCAACCCTCCCCTGCCCGCAGGTCACGGCCGAGCTGCTCAGCGAGCGCATGGGCGCGCACGTGTGGGCGAAGCGCTATGCGCCGGGCGGCCACTCGTGGGCAAAGCACCTGGCGGACGCGCGGGACGCGGGCTCGCCCCTGCATGACCTGCTTGGCGCCGGCGGGTCCCAGAAGTACGACTATGTCGTCTTCCAGGTAGTTGCCGCCAGCCGCCCAGCGAAGGACTGCGGATCGTGTGGGCGAGTGCTTGGCCGCAGGTCGTGCAGGTTTCTGACTGTGCGTGTATGGGGTAGGGTAGGGCAATGCTGGAATCGAGCGGGCAGTAGTCTACTGCATGTCAGGGCAATGCTTGTTTCTGTATGGCGATGGCATGGGCGTCCAGCATCCTGACAGGGACACCTGACAGGCACGCATGAGGCAGCAAGAGTGAGTTTTTGCAGGGGCTGAATCGGCCCGAACAAGCTGCTGTCGACAGCCTCAGTGTAGCCTTGCTTGCGAGTTGACGTCCTGTGTTCCGACCCGACGCACAGGAGCAGAGCCAGGCGCCGGCGATGGGCGCGGCGGCGGTGGCGACGAGCGCGGACGCGCTGGCCGGCCTGATCAGGCTCGCCAAGGCGCGCGGCGCGCAGAGCGTGCTGCTGCAGACCTGGGCGTACGCGGCGGGCGACCCTGACAACCGCGCCCTGTTCCCGGACTACCTGTCCATGCAGGCGCGCCTTGGCATTCTGCATTGGCATTAGTGTGTCCGATTGACACCAGCTACGACATCGTAAGTGGGGCTGGCTCTCTGGGGTACGCATTGCTCATGGATGGCTGGCAGCATGTCGGGTCCATATGCTACATGACCCACACACCCTGACAGCACACAGGGCTTGACGGCCAGCATGGCTGCTCAAGGTGAGGACGTGCTTGTCCACTGTAGCTTGCACATGTCCTCCACCTAGGAAGAATCAAAGCTGCAGCAAGGACCGCACATCAGCAGCGCGTCCTGTCTGCGGCTTGGTCACGCCTTGTGGAGCGCGCAGCGGCAACTGGATGCCGGGTACGTGGCGCTGGCGGCCACCGCGCGCGAGCGCCTCAACACGCCGGCGTTCCTGGCGCCGGTGGGCCGCGCCTGGCGCGCCGTGTACGACGCCTCGCATGCCAAGGTCCGCCCTGCGCGCGTGCGCGGGTGCATGCGCGCGCTGCAGAAATGCGCCAGTGTGCATGTTGGCGCGCTGTGCCGACCCGCAGCTAGCCGTGTGAGGTTGCGCATGTTTGCTGCACTGCCGCCCCGCCTGTCGAGGCATCTCACCTGCGGTATGCCAGGACCAAGGCAGGAAACATTGTGTATGCGGCGTGTGAGGACCAGGGTGCAGTGAGGGCCAGGACCAGGCTGTCAGATTTGGTCAGGAGCTGGCAGCACGCGGCGCCTGTTCTGGGATGCAACAGGCGCCTGGCTGCGCGGCCAGGACGCGGCGGCGGCACTGCCGCGCGGCAAGGCGACCTTCCGCGCGCTGTACGACGAGGACGGCGTGCACCCCAGCGGCGCCGGCACCTACCTGGAGGCATGCGTCGTCGCCAGCGCCATCACTGGTGCGCAGCCTGGCGTACCAGCCGACTGCACTGCTTGTGACTTGCAAGCTTCAGTGAGCATGGCGCTTGCCTGATCATCAGCCTTCCAGGCTCTCGCCAGGCCGAGAGCCTGGAAGCTAATGCTCAGGCCTGACGACTGAGTGCGGAGGTTGCTATTTATCGCTACTTCCGCAGTACTTGAAATAGGACAGGCTGCTGGCTGCAGCCGCCCTTTGTGTGCCGTCCACCGGCATTGTGACCGTCAACGAACAGCGCTGTGTCCCACCATCCATGCGCCCTTGGTTGCAAGGAGGTACCAACCTGAAACTTGGGTTCTGTGCTGTTGGGTATGCGAGCAAATCAATGTTTGATTTTGGGCATCCGCATGCCGTTGACGACTGCTTGCGGCAGGCTGTAAGACATCGGGGTTACGCTACGCGCCAGCAGCGCTGCCCCCGGCCTGGCCGCCGTACTTGCAGCGCATCGCAGATGCGGCCGTGTTCGAGCGTCTGCCGCCCGAGTATCCGCCCTTCCCCTGGTCTAGCAGCTGCCCCTGCTATGAGTGTATGTAGGGTGCTGGCAACTGCCGCAGTATTCCAGCTCTTTGTTAGTTGAGGCCTGCTCTTTGCCCTGGTGGCGATCGGGACACATGCAGGCGGGGGCCCATGTTGCGGTGCTTGTGCGGCCGTTGCCACCGCACGTGCCGTACATCTATCTGTGCCAGGGGCCTTGCTCCCCCTGCCATATATTAGTGTAAGGCGCTGGCGGTGGTCTGCAGCTGACTGCATGTCAGCTACATTTTGTGGTCTGTGTGTGCCAGTTGTCCTTTTAGGAAAGGACGAGAGCTGGTGTCCGAGCGCACGTTACTCCAGTGACCGCAGTCCCCTGGTTAGCCAGGAAGGCACTGCACAGAGTGACGCTGTTGTTGTTCAGAGCTACCATCGTATGGCTTCTTGCAGGATATGAACCGGCTGAATGGTCGATAGTTATTGGAAAAATGCTGCTCTGTAGAACTGATCCTGAATTGGCTCTCCTTTGCTGCTTTGCCAGATTAAACTAATGCATCCGTGCACTGCCAAAAGTGGTGTAGAGCTCGATGTTCTTGCGCTGCATACAGGTATCCGCTGTTGCGTGCCGCTCCCAAAGGTCTGCAACTACCATGGCTCAGGCGCTGGAGTTGAAAAACAAGATGTATCTAGTAACGGTAAGGTCTGCTGTCCGTGGTGACCAAAGCAGCTCTGCAAGAACTGCCACTCACTGTGTCAGCGCATTCTGCAACCTCATGGAGCCTACTGTGAAATAGAAACATGCTTAAAAGCGCGTCCTTGCTATTTGCCTGTGGCAAACAAACCAGCCGCAGGACGACTATTGAAGCTTTAATACCAACCTGGGCGTCCTGACGTGCAGGGAGCAACAGATGGGATAGGCCAGTTCACAGCGCAAGAGATAACGAAGCGCGGCGGCAGCGTGTTGGTGCACGGCAGGTCTCCCCTTTTCCTCGTGCAGACTACTTGCAGCAGCACGTTTGTTATTTCTGCCTTCTTTCCTCCCTGAGTGACATATGTCCAGGATGCATGCAAAATGTCTGCCCTACCTGGAAACCTTTGCCAGTGCTGAGAGTGCAAGTTGCTCCACTTTGGGCAGGACCCAGGCCAAGGCGGCGGCAGCGGCGGATGCCATCCGCCAACTGGCGCAGGGCAAAGCCAGAGTCGAACCCGTTGCCGGTAACCTGGCCAGCCTGGCCGAGGTGAGGCGGCTGGCTGAGGACGTCCGGCGTCTGAGCCCCACGCTCGACTGCCTTGTGAACAATGCAGGCACGCTGCGCTTGTACGCTGTGGCTGCTAGCCGTGCATATGATATGTTATGAGTACACCGTTTCGGTCTTTTGCACTCTGTTTGGACCCATGCCGTGCTTAGACAGCATACCACACGTGTGAACGCGCAGCTACCACTGCTCAGCAGCTGTGAACATGCCTTTCACTCGCCTGTTTGCTTACGCCTAATATGTCCGTGTCATGATCATGGCACCGACGCATGAGGGCGGTCGCACAGGTATCTTTGCAGGCAAACGGCGCGAGCTGTCCGCGGACGGCTTCGAAATGACGTGGGCCGTCAACGTGCTCGCGCCCTTCCTGCTGACGGCGCTGCTGGCCGACGCGGTCACCGGGCGCGTCGTGAACGTGAGCAGCATCTCCGCCGGCCGCGACCTGGACTGGGGCAACCTCAACCAGGTGAGCGGCGCCCTGACGAAGTGATTGAGTGAAGCTGTAAACATGTCCAGGCAAGACCGTTCCTTAATGTTGGTATCACCGAAGTGTATGAGCTTGGTGAGCTGCTGCTGCTGTGTCTTGGCAGCACAATGTGTAAAACTTGCTCGCATGCTGCTTCCCGACTCACTGTGCTTGCCATTGGGTGTCCTTGCCCACAAGCAAATTTTTCACCTTACCAAAATGTCTGGGTAAAATTCCCAGGCTGCCTTTATGCCAAAGAGTGGCTGCAGCTGTGCTGGGTCTACACGTCATTCGCGTCGCATTAATAGCACAGGTGTGGGTAGCACGAGGCCATCCAACAGTGCCTCTGCGCCGTCCAGCTACAAGCACAGCAAGCGTTCTCAGCCGGTGGGCGCGCCCGCAGGAGCGCCGCTACAGCGCACACGATGCGTACGCCACCTCCAAGCTGGCCATGATGCTGATCACGGCGGAGCAGGCGCAGCGCTGGGGTGCCAGCCCCACCAGCAACTGCCTCGACCCGGGCACTGTCAACACAAAGCTGCTGGATGCAGGCGCGCCCCGCCAGCCGTGGCTCGTGTGACGAGCTGCGCACGCCGCAAGGTGCAGCCACACTGGTCGAGCCTGCTGTGAGCAGGCTGCCTCCAGAGCAGGCAGAGAGAGGGCGCACCCTACCCTGCCCGAGCGGCATACGCAGGACACAGCAGCTTTGCATGCCTCTGCTCCTGAGTCTGCAGGTATGTCGGATCTTTAAAGCCGCATGCATGTCTGTCAGCGGACCATGTTAAATCATGTGGCAGCTGCCAGCAAAACTCACCCTTGCAGGCTGAGAGCTTGCAACGTGTGTACACTTGCTGTAACAGCTATTAAGCTATTGATGAACAGTGCTGGGGCCAGGGCGGTCTGCTGAACCGACTGTGCCATAATTTAATGGTGACAGTGTAGGCTGGGTGCCTCTGGCACTGTAGTCAAGGACACGGCAACGAGGGTAGAAGGGCGACAGCGCCCAAGATGGCCCATGCAATTGCCTAGCTTCGCAATTCCCAGTGGAGTGCTATGCCCAGTAATGACAGGGCGTTTCATGCAGGCTGGGGTATGTGCGGCATCGAAATCGAGGACGCTACTGATGAGCTCTGGCTGGCGACCGCACCCGAGCTGGACCATGTGACGGGGCAGTACTATGTCGGCAAGCGGAAGCGCAGCATGCCGGCGGTGGTGCGCGACGCGTCCGCGCGGCAGCGGCTGTGGGAGCTGCTGGAGCAGCAGACGGAGCTGAAGTGAGAGCGGGGCACTGCGCGCCGCGTGTTCTGTAGCTTTAGCTCTGTGTGTCTGTGAGTTGGCCGGGTTTTTCTTAGGAAGTGTGCGCAGCGATTCTACAGAAGTATGCTACGTGATGCTGCCTGAAGCTCTTTACAGAGTGTGCAGCACATGTGCAACTGCATATGTGTGGCTTTTTATGCTCCATGATGCTGCCTGAACCTGTTGACAACCCTTGACAACCGTTGACAACAAATGTCGACAAGCTTGCAGCAGAAGTGCAACTGCATGTGTGTGGCACTCTAGGGAACTGTGTTGCTTGGCGAGCATGCCTTCAAAACATACGTGTGTGTCCTCTTGGTAGGGCAATCAGTGGCGGTGCCATCATGGTGCAATGATTTACAGATCTTGCATGTCTGTAATCTGATCTGGATGCTCCATGTGCTGCTCTCCAGAGACTCGCACCTCACAAGCCTGTCAAGGCTGACACATTGAAGGCAGGCTGTTCTTGCATGCAGCTACTCCTTTTCCGCAGGGCCCGACTGCCCCCATCGTTGCCGCAATGAGCGCCAATGGCCTGGCTGAGGGGGCCCCATGTGCGAGCGTACGCGACAGCCCTCTGCATAGGGCTCGGGACAGCGTGGCTGCTCTGCTCTCCCTACAGCGCAGAGCATAGGCATGCAGAGCATCGCTGCAATGCCAGCAGCTACACGACATGCAGGGAGTGTGGCGTATCTCTGCGAAGGGGCAGGCGTGCTCGGGTGCGAGCCTCGCTGCCTTGCGCTCAGCGTCGTGCGGTCCGGAATATGTAACGTGATGCACCCGCACCCGCCAACTGTCAGTCTTGGAGCCGAGCGCACACGGCCGTACAGATGGAGGACCGTGCCATCTGCGTCCCGGACCTGCTGGACCTGCACGGCGCGCCGCTCAGCTACTATGCGGTCTTTGACGGCCACGAGGGCGCGGCCGCGGCAGAGCTTGCCAGCACCCAGCTGCACGCGACGCTCGCCAACCGGCTGCGCTCCCTCCCGCAGTGTGGCGCCCCCCACTTCACGATGCCTCCACGCCTGGTTGCCCTCCCTGCTCATGCATTATGCACATCACATGGGTGAATGTGAAGGTGTCACCAAGGTCGCGCGCGCAGCCACCTTCACCTAGCAGGCCGCCCGCTGCGACCGCGGGACCACCACGCTGCACCACAGCTCGCCAAAGTGTCACGAGGCGCGCCAGGCGGTCAGCGCAGCTCGCCGACCTGCCGGCAGGTGGCCGGACGTCAGCCGCAGCGACGTCGAGGTGGCGCTGCGCTGCGCGGTGGCGGAGGCTGACGCGGCCGCGCTGGCGGCGGCGCGCGGCGCGGGCGGCGCGCCGGGCGCCGCGCCGCTGCCGGACGGCACGACCGCCGTCTGGGGGCTGCTGTGGCGCCATGCGCTGCTGGTCGCGTGGCTGGGCGACTCGCGCGCCGTGCTCTGCCGCTGGGCGCCCTGCGCGGCCCACGCCAGCGCCGATCACGCCCACGACGGCGCACACCACGACGTCGGCACGGTGACATTCCCGTACTGCTGCTTTGTGGGTGCAAAGTGGTGCTCTGGCGCGTGCACTGCCGCAAAGTGACGCAGAGCATGTGTTACCAACGCATGTGGACACCAGCGTTGACATGCGCAGCGCCGGCGCAGGACCCGGCGTGCAGGCGGCTGACGGCCATTGCGCTAACTGACGACCACTCCCCCGGCCGCGCGGACGAGCGCGCGCGCATCCTTGCGGCCGGCGGCACCGTGTCTGCGGCGCCTCATGGTGCGCGAGCCCTGCTGCTGCTGCACAGGCCAGTGGCTTCCAGATCGCCGGGGTGTATGACTTGCTGGTATGGCGCATGCATATATCGCATGCTCGGCATCGCTTCACGCATCGCAGAGGAGCGCTTCCGAGCACCTCAAGATGCCGCACACAAGGCCAGCGCCTGGCCTGTGGCGGCGGGCGGTTACTGGCGCTGGGGCGCTGGCCGCATTGCATGCATTAAAGTCTGTATGCATGTGCCTCAGCGCGCCGCGCCCTGCTGGCCCCGCCCGCCGCTGTCATGCAACCCCTGCTTTCGACAGCAGGCGCAGAGACGCAGCCTGCTGCGGGTAGGGCCCAAGCTGGCGGCCCCACACCGACACAGCCAGCTGCCTCTCCCGGCGCGCATGCGTGCTGCTGTCGTGTGCACGAGCAGGGCCCGCGGCGCGGCCAGGCGGCCGCGCGCGGCTGGACGGCGAGCTGGCCGTGTCGCGCGCGCTGGGCGACGCGCCGTACCGCGGCCGCGGCCTGAGCGCGGAGCCCGAGCTGGCGGCCTGGCTGGCGCTGGGGCCGGCCGACGCGGCGCTGCTGCTCGCCTCAGACGGCGTGCTGGAGGCGCTGCCGGCGGCCGCGGCCTGCCGCATCGCGCACGCCGTCGCGACCGGCGCGCCTACTCCACCCTAACCCTATCCTAACCCCAGGGCCCCTCAGGCGCGCCGGCGTAGCGTGCGGCCGGGCAGAGGCCCCGGCTGCCGTGCTGCCGGTGACGCTGTCGCCGCGGCTTTTTGCTGGTCCGCTGATCCATTTCATATCAGCGCGCGTCCTGATGTGCATGCTGCCGCCCTTGCACCAGGCAGGTGCGGCCGTCCGGTGTCTGGGAGGTGCGCGCGCGCCGACGCGCAACCGCGCTGCTGCGCAGGCGCCAGCGACCCGCCGCCCGCGCCGTGTGCGCCCGAGCCGATCGCGCTGCCGCCGGCGGACGCTAAGCCCGGCGGCCTCTCCAGCGGCGGGCAGGCCGCGCTCGACCCCGCACCCCAGGCTACCTGCTCGGCCGCGGAGGCCGCCCGGAGCGTGGGGCTGCGCAGCTGTGTGGACTGCGGCTGCTGCAGCGAGGCGGGCGGGATAGGGGCCGCGCCATGCGGTCAGGACCCTGCATGCAGCCAGGGCGCTGGAGCCCTAATCTCCCGGCCGCTGACCCTGCAGCAGGCCATCGCCGAGCGGCTGGTGGCAGATGCGTACAACCAGGGTTCCACCGACAACCTGGCGGTCGTCGTGGTGGACCTGGGGCTGACCGCGCACGCGCGCCCGGGGGAGGGCGCCGGGCCGGGCCCGCGCCCGGCTGCCGCGCGCGGCAGCGGCCATGCGCCATGGGGCGCGCTCCTGCGCGGGCTCCTGGGTATCAGCAGCTCGGCACAGCACGCACTCAGGGGGCCATTGGAGGCGACAGCACCGCAAGTCGAGGAAGGGCCTGACCTGGGTCCCGGCACGCGCGCGTCGGCGGCTGGAGCGGTGGCCGCCCTCGGCCCCAGGGCCCTGGTCGGCCCTCACAGCAGTGCGCCCCCGGGTGTCATGTGGAGCGCTTGCCTGCATTCCGCAAACCAGGTGTGTGGCCATCAAGCGTGTTGCTCAGGCGATCGGCTGGCCGCGGTGCGGCCAAGCATGCCAGTTTGTGACATATGGTGCATATGAGTGGATATGCATGCACAGGCCTGGGTGGTGGAATCAACTCTTTCATCTTCAGTTATGATACTTGAGATGCGGCAAAGCGATAGGTCTCTCTCCAGGCGTCTGGGGGCATCGCCTGCGCGTCGCAGGCAGCGGCCACCAGTACGAGCTGACAGAGCTGCTCGCCCTGCTCCCGCGGCCGCGCGCGCGCCACGACGACCGCGACGGCGACGGCCTCGCCGACGGCCCCATGCCACCGCTCGGCGCCGCCACCCTGAGGCCCGCCTCTGCGCTCGGCGCGCTGTCTGCCGGCTACGACCACATCGGCTTTGCGGACATGCCCATGCTGCCGCCCGCGCCTGCCACCTGCCGCGACACCAGCGCATTCGCCGCGCCGCTCATGCGTCAAGACGCGGCCGTCGCGGCCGCGCACGCAAGGCCCGGCGGCGCGGCGGCGGCGCTGGATGGGGGCGCCACAACCCTGGTCAAAGCCCTGGCGGGCCCCGACCTGCAGCTGCACCGGCCCGCACTCGCGGCGCCGCTGCCGCTGGCCGTGACAAGCGCGCCTGCCACAGTGGTGGTGGGGCCGGCAGCGGAGTCCAGCCCAGCCGCGGGCTCTGGCCTGCAGCCGGCGCCGCAGGCGCCCAGCGCAAGCCGCCCGGGCGTCTGGGGCGCCTACGAGCTCGGCGCGCAGTACGCGCGCGGCAGCTTCGGGGAGGTCTGGCGCGCCGTGCGCAGGCGCGGGAGCGGGGGCACGCCACACACCAGGCTAGAGCCCGGCGCGGCCGGCGGGGACGCCGTGGAGGACGCGTGGGGCTTGGAGCGGGGCGCCGAGCAGGGCTTTGTCCTGAAGCGCATCCTGGGGGCGCGCGGCAGCGACGCGTGGTTCAGCGGCCGCCGCGAGGAGTACTTTGGGCACCTGTTCCGCGCCTCGCAGGCGCGCGCAGCCGCCAGCGGCGTGCGGGCGGGCGCGGAGCACATCGTGCGCTTTGTTGAGGCGCTGGAGGTGCGCTGCGCTTAGCGCTACGCCTAGCGCGTTGGGCCCAGAGGTCGTTCTGGGTCTTGCGGTATTAAGCGCCGGCATGCACATGTGTTTCCTGATCGCCAGGCTTCGTGCACAGCCGGGTCTGCTCAGCCGACTCGCTGTCAGACTTGCAGCATCGGCGATACGTTAATGTCCTGCTGCTGCAGCCACCCCAACCATAGTCCTGCACCGCCCTATGCCGCAGCCGGCGCCTGCCCCGCAGGCGGAGGACAGCCTGTGGCTGGTGTTCCGCGACGAGGGGCTGTCGCTGCACGCGCTCATGTATGCGCCAATCGGCGGCCCCGGCAGCGGCGCGGGCGGCGAGGGCGCGCGCGCCGGCGCCGCGAGCGCCGGCGCGCCCGTCGTGCTGCAGCCCAGCGAGTGGTGGTGGCAGCTGCGGCAGGGCGCCAGGGCGCGCTTGGCCTCGCATACTCTGCTCCATTCAACCTGCGGCTGTTTGCAAAAATGCATCATGTGTCACAGCAGCCTCTCAACGTTAACCCAACTGTGCGTATGAGACCGACCCATGGTACTGGCGCCCCTAGTGCTTTGACGCTGTCGACCTTCCTGGGGCCGTTTTCTCAACCAGCGCGCGACGAGTCGGCCTGCACAACCTGCTGCGCCCGCTCACGGCATGTCGTGTGGGCTGCTCACTGGCGCTTGAACAGCCAACACACCTGTGTGTGTGCATGGCGCGCCATGGGGCGCCCTGCTGAGCTGGGCTTTGTGCCTCCTGGGCGTCGTGCAGGAATGCGTTGCCGCCCTGCTGCCACCCCCAGCTCGGCGCTTGCAGCGCGCCCAGGAGGGAGCACTGCTGACTCATGCTGTGGGTTGTCTAGGGTGAGGAGACCCTGCGCGACCTGCTGCGCCAGATGCTGGCCGCGCTCGCGGCGGTGCACGCCGCCAACGCCACCCACCGCGACGTCAAGCCGGAGAACCTGCTGGTGCCGCCCCCACCCTGAACTACCCTGGCCCAGGCAAAGCCGGCGAGCGTGTTGCAGCACCATTCTGTAGAACGGGCTTTATGCCGCGTGCTTGACTTTGGCGGCTTTGCTGCAGCGCAAGCACTGCTTTGCTGCAGCGTGACGGAATCCAGGCACACGGGATGCATGGCGTGGACAAACGCACGCTCATACGACCGTGTGAGGGCGGCGGCTGACGTTCGCGCATGGCGGGCGCCAGGTCCGCCCTGGCCGCGGCGGCGCCGGGCTGCACCTGCGCCTCATCGACTTTGGGTCCGCGCTGGACGCGCACTCCGTGCGCGCGCTGTACGGGCGGGGCCCGTCCGACGCGCACCAGACACGCGAGTACGCGCCGCCCGAGGCGCTGCTCGGCCGGTGCGCCCGTGATCTGCGCAGCAGCGGTCTACGCCATGCATGGACCCCAACCTGATTGCCGAGGCTGGGGCGTGCAGGTGGCTGTCTTGGGAGGGTGGACGCAAAGAGGGAGCTTCTGTGGTCTTGCTGTGCTTATGGAAAAGTGAGCACCATGTGTTTGTCTGCATGTGCAGGCGCTCGCAGAAGTGGCCAGTGGGGTGCATGTAGGCTTTCGATGTATTATCATGAGGCGCCGCATGGCTCACCTGCTTTCACACCTGATGCGGCGCGGGGCATGCGCAGGCCCCAGCTCAGCGACCCAGGGGCTGCGCGGCGCCCAGGTACTGGCAGGAGGGCGCGCCGGGGCTGCGGCGCACCTGGCCGTACGACATGTGGAGCGCCGGCGTGACCTGGCTGGAGCTCGTGCTGGCGACGCCGCACGTGTTTGCGCCGTCCGCGCGCACGCGCGCGCGGCTGTTCCACCAGCTGCGCCTGGGCGAGCAGTCGCAGGCGCGCGCGCCCGGGGCGCCCGTGGGTGCAGGTTGGGGTTATATTCGGGCCCACATGCGGGCAGGCTGCTCCGCCAGGTGCGCCATAGGATAGGGATATGGTAGGGAAGGGTAGGGTAGCAGACTCTATTACCTTACCATTCCCCCATGCGCGTGCGAGCTGCCTGTAGCAGTCCAGGAGGCTGAGGGCTGCCGCAGCAGGCGGGCCCGGCGCTGGCGCACTGGCTGCGTCGCCCAGGGACCTGTGCTTGCACTCCTGAGGAGACGAGCCGTTGACCTCAGCAGGGCGCGCTGCAACAGGAGGACCAGGCGCTGGCGCTCTGGCTGCGCGGGCTCATGGAGCTGTGCCTGTACCCGCCGCCGCCGCCGCCCGGCGGGCGCCCGCCGCGCCCCCGGGGGCAGGGGCACCCCGCGCCTGCAGCCGCCGCCGCCGATCCCCGCCACGCAGCCCCGCTCGCGCATGGAGCGCCGCCGGGGGCGCCGGGCGCGGGCGCTGCCGCCCGTGCGGGGCAGGCCGGGGCCGACGAGGCAGCGCGGGGGCCGGCTGCAGGGGAGGTGCCAGGTGCTGCGGGCGCTGCGGCCGCGCCGGACTCCGACGATGAGCCGGGGGAAAGTGTGACGGCGGGTGCGGCGGGGGCCAATGCGGCGGCCGGCGCGGCGCAGGGCGAGCACGTGCTCCTGCCGTGGTGCGCGGGATGTGCCCCCCGGAAGCAGCTCCGCTGTGCAGCCACCCCACTCCTTGCATTGACACATTGCGCTGCCACTGCCGCAGCATGGATAGACTGTGTTGAGTTCAGGGGTCCCGTCAACCGAGCCTCGCCTGACTTGAAGCAAGGCCCATTGAAGGATGTTGGCTGGATGCATGTCCGCATGTAGGGGCCGCGGCGACACGGAGGTCAGCGTGCAGGTGCAAGCAGCGCAATAACAAACGTATTTCTATCTTCCTCTTTGCAGCAAGCGCGGCGGCATGATAACAGCGGGCGGCGCGCACACTAGCAAAGCAGCAGAGAGCCGCGACAGCCTGTCCACATTCTTTGCAGGAGCTGCGGCGACACGGCGGTCGGCGCGCAGCTGCGCGCGCGCGACCCGGCCGGGCGCGGGCTCCCAAGCGCAGTGGCGGTGCGCCTGCTGCGCGCGCTGCTCTCCTGGGGCCCCGGCGCGCGGCCGACTGCAGAGCAGGCGCGCCCGCATGGCGTCCTCGGGTCCCCAGTGCTGTCTGTGGGTGCAGTGCCTTGGACGCAGTAGTTGCTCTGTTAAAAAGCTTTGGGGCCGCGGTGTTGATCTGTGGGTCTGCTGGCCAGGTGTCCGTGTCTGCGCTTCGCTCGTGCGAGGCTGCAGGCCACGCCTGCGTGCCTGCATGCAGCCGTAAACGAGCACCCGCTTGCCAGCATGCTTCAACATTGAAAGCCGCGCAAGGCAGTATAAGCATGCATGTATGTGGACAAAAACCAGTCAATACTCAGGAAACGCATGCGCTCTGGCAATCCATTGTAGTTATGACTTTGTCGACAAATGACAATGGTCGCGGATGTGTCGGCATGGCGCGCAGGCGCTCCGGCACGCCTACTTCACTGTGCCTCTGGCGGAGCAGCTCGGCGTGTCGTGCACCGCGGATCGCAGCGTGGAGGGCTGGTGCTGAGGCGCGTGTGAAAGTGTGTACATGTTGGTAACAGGATGTGAGGGGCATGATTGCCCGGTGTCTGAGATTCAATGTGTGAGCGGAGAGCATGCAGTGAGAGCGTGAAGTATGTGTAAACCATCCACAACCTGTTTGTGTGAAAGCTGAGACTTGTCCCACCCGCGTTGCATACTGCATGAGAGAGCGCCATTATCAGCTATCATGGCATGTCCAGTTTTATGGCCAGGCTGAAAGGGGCCACGCTGTATGGACGCCGAGCAGAGAGCGCGGCAAAACAACTGATTTCCTCATCACGCTGATTGCAGGCCCTGAGCACCCTGCTTGCACAAGCGCTAATCTCACCCGCCCAATCAGTCAAACAGTGGCTGCAACCACCACGATCGCCTGCTGCACACAGGGAAACACACCCAGCAATGTTCCGCATGACAGGCACACGCTTCACACCTGTGAGATGCGTGCGCCCGCACACGCCACCTCACCCACCTCTCGCCCGCCGGCCGGCTCAGGCCGTCCCCAGCGCGGCCGCGCGCTGCTCGCCGCGCGGCGCGGGCGGCGCGGCCGCGCCGTTCGAGGAGGCCGCGCCGGCGGGGTAGGGCAAGAAGGCCGGACGCGGGGTCAGGCCGAGCTCGGCGAACATGGCGGCATCCTCGTCGCGCTCATTGTTGGCGGTCGTGAGCAGCTTGTCGCCATCAAAGATGCTGTTCGCGCCCGCCAGGAAGCACATGGCCTGCGCGCCGCGCGGCCTGGTGAGCGCGCGCGCGCATGCCGACATGTGTGTGCATGCAGTGGCAAATTGCGACACACAGGCTTGAGGCACCTGCAAGAGCTGTGCAAGGAGACCGGTGTGGAGTGCGACATTGCCATGCAGAAAAGCCCGCCGACAACCCTTTTCACATTGTGAGATTATGCCCAAACCTATGACTGCGTATCCTAGTGGTTATGGAGTCAGCCTTACACGCTGAAGGTCGTGGGTTCGAGCCCCATCGCAGTCAGTTTTGAACCAGCGTCCTTGCTCTTCACCTGCTGCTCTTGGTTTTGCACATCCAACTGATGGACAGACGCCAAGTTTGCTACGCGTCATGCACCACGAGCAGCACATGCTATGTGACGGTGGTGCTGCAAACGCGCCTGGTCCGTCTTGCTCAGCTTGAGCCGCCCGGCGCTGAGCCGCACGACGGAGCGCGGCATGAGCACGCGCGCGGCCGCCACGCAGCGCACGATGTCCAGCGGCCCCGGCGGCTCCGCGCCCTCCAGCGGCGTGCCCGCCACCGCCACCTGCGCCCGCGCCCGCGCGCCTCAGGGCTAGAGGCCCTGCCCTGCTTCGGACCGCCTGCGGCCCCCACCCAACAGCGCGCCACCGCCACCTGCGCCCGCGTCCGCGCGCCTCAGGAATTGAGAGGCGCCCCTGCCCTGCTTCAGCCCGCTGCGGCCCACACCCGATGGCACCACCGCGCATTCTCGCGTCGTGCGCACCACACGCGCCTCTCCACGCAGTGCACCCCACCCTGTCCCTGCATGCGCCGCGCCCTGCACACAGGCCCCGCGCGGACTCCTGGCGGCGCCCGGCGCCCGGATGGTTAAGGCGAGGGTCGGGGGGCGCGTCAGGCCGGGCCGGCGCGCCAGCGCGTTGATGGGCACGCTCTCGGGGTGCGCGCGCAGCGTGGCCAGCTGCAGCAGCAGGCCCACGCGGTCGGCGGCGCCCTCGCCCAGGCCGATGATGCCGCCCGCGCACACGCTGATGCCCGCCGCGCGCACCGCCTCCAGCGTGGCCAGCCGGTCCTGCGCGCACATCAGGCTTAGGGACAGGTCCTGCGAGCGCGTGCCGCAGCCAGGCGCTCGCCGCACGCGCCGCTCGCGCAGGCGC